>Ga0073934_10004015_pt1 | contig 25365 bp, 22 predicted proteins | sample LarsenN4metaG_FD_76834 | JGI IMG/M metagenome (GOLD analysis project Ga0073934, IMG submission 76834) | Hot spring sediment bacterial and archeal communities from British Columbia, Canada, to study Microbial Dark Matter (Phase II) - Larsen... ... | reverse complement strand
CGCCAAGCGGTTGAAGTCCTTATGGGGCCTCACCCCTTACGAGGCGATCTGCAAAGCCTGGGCAGACGAGCCAGATCGCTTCAGGTACGATCCGACCCATCTCACTTCGGGACTGAACAGCTACCGGCGACCGGCGAGGCTTCGGTCGGGTTCTTCTCGGGCGCGCAATGGGCGCCGGATCTGGACAACGCGGCCAACAGGCGTTTCGTGTCCGCCTTCCAGGAGGAATATGGCTACGCTCCGTCGATGTTCGCGCAGCAGGCGTACGACGCCGCCCTTCTTGTCGACTCTGCGATCCGCCGAGTGGGGGGCGACCTCGTTGACAAAGGACGGTTGATCAGCGCGTTCGAGCGGGCCGACTTCGAGTCGACACGCGGAGACTTTCGCTTCAATAAGAACCACATGCCGATTCAGGACTTCTATCTGGTGGAGGCCGTCCGGCGCGGCGACGCGATCGTCACCAGTGCAGTAAAGAAGGTATTCGACGATCATGCCGACGCGTATGTCGGCGAATGTCCGATGCAACGCCCCTAGCTAGGCGACGGATACCACGGTTGCCCCCGTGACCTCGCGGAGACGATCGGGCTGCACGGCGAACATCGTGTCGGCAGTGCCTGCGGCGGCCCAGACAATATCCCAAGCGAGAAGGTCACGGTCGAACCAGACCGGCAGCGCTGTGCGAAGGCCGACGGGCGGAATGCCGCCGATGGAGAATCCGGTCGTTTCCCGCACGAAGGCGGGGTCGGCCCGGTCCAGTGGCTCGCCCGCGAAGAGGGCGGCCCCCTCCTGATCCACCCGGTTCTTGCCTGCAACCAGTAGGAGATGTGGCTGCCCGCCGATCCGGCCGCGGAAGACAAGGGATTTCACGATCTGCCCGAGATCGCAGCCCACGGCCGAGGCAGCCTCGGCGGCGGTGTGGGTGCTTTGCGGCATTGAACGGACCGCGATCTCAAGGCCGAGGGCGCGGGCGGCGGTCCGCACGCGCTCGACCGGGCCGGGGAGGGAATTCACCATAAAACCTCGCGTTCGCCCGAGGGGTTGTGGCCGGTGCTGCGTCGGTTATGGAAATTTGCTAGCGATTCATTAGTCAAGCGTTCACCAGTCAAGCGTTCACCGTTTCAGGCGTGGCGTTCATGAGCGAGTCCGAGGGAAGCCGGGGCAATGTCCGCAGCCTCACGGATGCGCTTCGCCGCGCGCGGATTGCCGATGCGGACCGAACCGACGTCATTGTCGAGATGCGCGAGGCCGAGCGGGCCCGGCTCGACATGCTCGCGGACGAGCTTCGGGGGGTCTTCGCCGAATTGCCGCCCGACGACGAGCAATTCGTCAATGCGGTGGTTCCGGGCAATCCGCCGCGTCTGTGGATCGACGCCACCTCGTTCGTGGTCCTCGGGCGGGACCGTCGTACCTATCGCTTTCTCAAGGACACCCGTCTCGGCCGCACGGTGATCCTGGAGACCGAGTCGCTCGACGACATGGCCGACTGCATCACCGACTATGTCGCAGAACGCGTGATCGAACGGGAGCGCGCGCTGGAAGGCGACTGGCTGATAAAGCGAGGGGCGCGCGCACTCGGGCGCGAACGTGGGCGGGTCAATGTCGCAATGCGCGACGCGTTCGACAGAAGCGGCCTCGGATGGGTGATCGCCGCGTTTCTGCTGGGTGTGCTGATCGGCGCGGCGGCGCTCCTTGCCTACGCATGGGTGCGTGTGCCCGTCTGATCCGTCAGGGGCGGAGCCGCCGTTCTCCGATCCGCTCAATCTTCCCGTTCGCATTCGTCAGGCCGAACTCGGTCATTGTGCAGGCGAACGTCCCGCCCCTTCGCTCGATGCGATAGATGTTGAACCCCGCCGGAGCGTATTTGCCGCCGCCGCCTTCGTTCGACGCGGACGGCACGCCGACGACCGGGACCGGTCCGTCATTGCCTTCGATCGTCTGGACGGTGCGCGTATGGTTGTGCCCGTGAAGCACCAGCTCGGCACCGGCTTCGCGGATGATGCGCCGAAAACGCTCCGCGCCGATCAGCCGGCGATGCAACGCGGTTTCGCCATGCAACGGCGGGTGATGGATGAGAACGATGCGAAAAAGGCCCTCGCTCCGCAGCCCGGCGAGAACGAGGCGCAACTCTTCAAGCTGCCGGCGGCTCATGTGGCCCGTCGCTATCATGGGTGCCGTCGCTCGCGCGGTCGATGTACCGATCAGCGCGACCTGGTTCCGCCGCCGGACGAAGGGATAGTGCAGGCGCCCGTCGGCATCGCCGGTCATGTACGGCTTCCACGCTTCCCGTGCGGCCCGTGCCGCCCCGGGTACATAGGCGTCATGGTTTCCCGGAATGACGGTAACGTCGGCGGGTGGACCGAGCTTTTCCAGCCATTCGGCCGCGCGCCGTATCTCCTCGCGCAGCGCGATGTTCACGAGATCGCCGGTGACGGCGATGTGGTCGGGCTTCTCGGCGTGAATTGCCGCAACGAGGTCGCTGAGGATGCGCGGGCGATAGGCGCGGGCACGGTTGCGGTGCCAATTGATGTAGCCGAATGCGCGCCGTGTGGCGAGCTCGCGCACCCGCGGTCGCGGCAGCGGCCCGAGGTGCGGGTCGGAGATGTGGGCTAGCGTGAACATGGCAGACCGGACCGGCGGTTCATGCGAGAGAGCTACTTCAACGCCGGGAATGAAAAAAGGGCGCCCCGGAGGAGGCGCCCTTTTCAGGACCGCAAGGGCGGCGCGCTCAGACCGAATAGTACATGTCGAACTCGACAGGGTGCGGCGTGTGCTCGAAGCGGACGACCTCCTCCATCTTCAGCTCGATATAGGCGTCGATCATGTCATCGTTGAAGACGCCACCGGCCTTCAGGAAATCGCGGTCCTTGTCGAGGCTGGCAAGCGCTTCACGCAGCGAGCCGCACACCGTCGGGATGCGCTTCAGTTCGCGGGGCGGCAGATCGTAGAGATTCTTGTCCATCGGGTCGCCCGGATGGATCTTGTTCTGGATCCCGTCGAGCCCGGCCATCAGCAACGCCGAGAAGGCCAGATACGGGTTGGCCGCCGGGTCGGGGAAACGGATCTCGACGCGCTTGGCCTTCGGCGAGTTGGTGAATGGAATGCGGCACGACGCGGAGCGGTTGCGCGCCGAGTAGGCGAGAAGTACCGGCGCCTCGAAGCCCGGCACCAGACGCTTGTATGAGTTGGTCGTCGGGTTGGTGAAGGCGTTCAGTGCGCGGGCGTGCTTGATGATGCCGCCGATGTAGTAGAGGCAGCTTTCCGACAGGTCTGAATACTGGTTGCCGGCGAAAAGCGGCTTGTTCGCCTTCCAGATCGACTGGTGAACGTGCATGCCGGAGCCGTTGTCGCCGTAGACCGGCTTTGGCATGAAGCACGCCGTCTTGCCGTAGCTGTGGGCAACGTTGTGTATGCAGTACTTGTAGATCTGGAGATGGTCGGCCATCACCGTGAGCGGCTGGAACTTCAGGCCGAGCTCGTGCTGGGCCGCTGCCACCTCGTGGTGATGTTTTTCGACCACCGCGCCCATCGACTTCATGGCCGCGAGCATGTCGGAGCGCATGTCCTGGGCCGAGTCCTGCGGCGGTACGGGAAAATATCCGCCCTTGGTGCGCATGCGGTGCCCGAGATTGCCGGTCTCGAACTCGGAGCCTGAGTTCTTCGGCAGCTCCACATCATCGAGGCGGAAGCTCGTGTCGTACGGATCGACCGAGAAACGAACGTCGTCGAAGACGAAGAACTCCGCCTCGGGACCGACCATGATCGTGTCGCCGATTTTGGTTTGCTTCAGGTAGGCCTCTGCCCTCTTGGCGAGCGACCGCGGGTCGCGGTTGTAGGCCTCGCCGGTAGTCGGCTCGAGTACGTCGCAGATGATGGCGAGCGTCGTCTGGGCGAAGAAGGGATCGATCACGGCCGTGGCGGGGTCCGGCATCAGGGTCATGTCGGACTCGTTGATCACCTTCCACCCGGCGATCGAGGAGCCGTCGAACATCAGTCCCTCGGCGAATACTTCCTCGTCTACCAGGGAGGTGTCGAACGTCACGTGTTGCCACTTGCCGCGCGGATCGGTGAAGCGCAGGTCTACGTACTTCACCTCCTGCTCCTTGATCTGCTTCAAGACATCCTTGGCGGTCGTCATAAGAGAATTCCTTCTTGTTCAGGACGCTACGCTATTCGAAAACGGGGAAAGCCGGCGGTGCGCCGGCTCGACGGAAGAGCAGGAACTGGGACGGGCGATCAAATTGCGTCGAGGCCGCTTTCACCTGTGCGAATACGGACAGCCTCTTCGACGTTTGAAACGAATATCTTCCCGTCGCCGATGCGGCCGGTCTGTGCGGCCTTGCGGATCGCTTCGACCGCACGGTCGACCATTTCGTCGGCGAGAACGATTTCTACCTTCACCTTCGGAAGGAAGTCGACAACATACTCGGCGCCCCGGTAGAGTTCGGTGTGGCCCTTCTGCCGGCCAAAGCCTTTCGCTTCAGTGACGGTGATCCCCTGAAGTCCGACTTCCTGAAGGGCCTCCTTCACCTCGTCGAGCTTGAACGGCTTGATGATCGCCTCGATCTTCTTCATTGCCTCAGCATCTCCGAATGCTCGTTCGACGGGCCGGTTGGCCGGTCGCTGGACTACGAGTGCACATGGCATGCCATTCCGGGAGAATACGAAAGACGCTTCAGCAATAGGCGGATAGGCTTTTCTGCCGACCTGGAGAGCAGCGATCGGCGGCAATCGATCGCCTAATGAATAGGCAATTGGTGAGGATTTGAGCATAAGCTGATCACAACCATTCGAGCCCAGAATAACCAGCGGACATTCTTCGAGAATCCCGTGTTTGAGCTTCTTACCCCGGAAGAGATGGGCCGGTGCGACCGCGCGGCCATCGCCGGTGGCGTTCCGGGTATCGCCCTGATGGAACGTGCCGGCGCCGCCGTGGCGGACGCTGCCGTCGGTATGGCGCCAGGTCCATCGATTGCGGTGCTTGCCGGACCTGGAAACAATGGCGGCGATGGGTTCGTGGCGGCGCGGATTCTCCGCGACCGGGGATTTCGCATTAGCGTTCTGCTCCATGGGGAGCGCAGCGCCCTGCGGGGCGACGCGGCAGAAGCGGCCCGCCGGTTCGGGGGGATCGTGGTCCCGGCGCGACCGGAGGGCCTCCCCGGGGCGGACCTTATCATCGACGCACTTTACGGGGCGGGAGTGCGCCTACCGCTGCCGAAGGACGCGATGCAACTCGTCGAGGCAGTCAATGCCAGCGGCGCGCGGGTGCTGGCCGTAGACCTGCCGAGCGGCGTCGAGGGAGCGGGCGGGCGTATTTCCGGTTCAGCCGTGCGCGCGGATGCGACGATCACGTTCTTCCGGCTGAAGCCGGGCCATCTTCTCTTTCCGGGGCGGGGATTGTGCGGGCCGGTCAGGGTTGCCGACATCGGGATCGGAGCGGAGACGCTGGCTGCGGTCGCTCCACGGACGTTTCACAACGTCCCCGCCCTCTGGCGCGAGGCGCTGCCGAAGCCTGCGCCGGACGGGCACAAATACGACCGCGGGCATCTCCTTGTTCTGTCCGGTGCTGCCGGACGCACCGGCGCTGCGCGGCTTGCGGCAAACGCCGGTTTGCGCATCGGCGCCGGGCTGGTGACGGTCGCGGCGCCAGCGGATGCGATGCTTGAGAACGCGGCGCAGCTCACGGCGGTGATGTTGCGTCTGTGCGAAGGCGCTGCGGGGCTGGCGCGAGTCCTGGAGGACAGACGCATCAATGCCATGGTCCTGGGTCCGGGCCTCGGCGTCGACGCAGCGACGGTCGATCTGGCAGAGACGGCACTCGAATCGGGCGCGGCGGTGGCGATGGATGCAGACGCGCTGACTTCGTTTCGTGCCCAGCCGGATCGCCTGTTCGAACGGATCGCGCGAAGATCGCCGGAAACCGTGCTGACACCCCACGAAGGGGAGTTCGCCCGACTCTTTCCCGATCTTGCGCCCGCCTCGATGTCGAAACTCGACCGCGCCCGCGTTGCCGCGGAGCGTTCGGGTGCTGTTTTGCTTCTCAAGGGCGCGGATACGGTTGTGGCGGCCCCCGACGGGCGGGCGGCCATTGCAGACAACGCGCCGCCTTATCTCGCCACGGCGGGGGCGGGCGACGTGCTCGCGGGGGCGATCGGCGGCATGCTGGCCCAAGGCATGCCAGTCTTTGAGGCGACGGCCGCAGCCGTGTGGGTGCACGGTCAGGCGGCAAGGCGGCGGCGTCCTGGCCTGATCGCCGAGGACATCGCCCTGGAATTCGGGGATGCAGTCGAAGAAGCGGCGGGCGGCCGGGACCGGATCAGTCGGCCTTTTGTGTTTGAACGTCAGGGGGCCGATGCTATAGAGGCCGCGCCTCGGAACACCAATATTCCGGCCCTGAAGCGGGCGTGGTGGAACTGGTAGACACGCTGGATTTAGGTTCCAGTGGCTTGCGCCGTGGGGGTTCAAATCCCTCCGCCCGCACCAGGCCCGCCGGCCCAGCGGCAGACGGGTCTTCGACCGAGGTTCTCCGGACGCAAGGGATTTATGCATGCAGGTGACCGAGACGCTCAATGAAGGGCTCAGACGCGAACTGAAGATCGTCGTACCCGCGTCCGAACTGGACAGCCGCCTGCGGATGCGGCTGGAAGAAATCAAGGATCAGGTTCGCATCAAGGGTTTCCGGCCGGGCAAGGTGCCTGTCGAGCACCTTCGCCGGCTGTTCGGCCGTTCGACCATGGCCGAGGTCCTCCAGACCCTGCTCAACGAGACCACCCGACGGACGCTTCAGGAGCGCGGCGAACGCGCTGCGGTGCAGCCGGAGATAGACCTTCCTGAGGACGAGGCCGAAGCCGAAAAGGTCCTGAGCGGGAAGGCGGACCTTGCCTACTCGATGAAATACGAGGTGCTGCCCAGGATCGAGCCGAAGAGCTTCAAGGGTGTGAAAATCCAGCGTCCAGTGCTTTCGGTGACGGATGCCGATGTGGACGAGGAGATCCGGCGCTTCGCCGAGGCGCTTCGCACCTTCGCGCCCAAGGATGGGCCCGCCGAGACGGGCGATCAGGTCCGCGTGTCCTATGTCGGCAAGATCGAGGGTACGCCGTTCCCGGGGGGCAGCGATGAGGATGCGGTCATCCGTATCGGGTCGAACCAGTTCATCCCCGGCTTCGAGGAGCAACTGGTCGGCGCGAAGGCGGGCGAGAGCCGGACGATCGAGGTAACCTTCCCGGCCGACTATGCCGCAACGCAATACGCGGGCAAGGCGGCGACGTTTGACGTGAATGTGAAGGAGGTGCTGGCGCCCGGCGACGTGGCGATGGACGACACGCTCGCGCAGCAGGTCGGGGTCGAGTCGATGGAGAAGCTCCGCGAAGGCGTCCGCCGGCAGCTGGAGATCCGGTACGGGGAGCTGGCGCGCCAACGGGCCAAGCGACAGGTTCTCGACCGGCTCGACGAAATGCATACCTTCGAGCTGCCGGCCAGCATGGTCGAGCAGGAATTCCAGAATATCTGGCGCCAGATTACCGGCGACATGCAGCAGGAGGGGCGCACGTTCGAGTCCGAGGGCACGACGGAGGAAGCTGCACGGGAGGAGTACCGCAAGATCGCCGAGCGGCGGGTGCGGCTCGGCCTGGTGATGGCGGAACTCGGCGAGCGCAACAAGATCGAGGTCACCGAGGAAGAGGTGCAGCGGGCGCTTGCCGCCCAGCTCCGCCAGGTTCCCGGGCAGGAACAGGCCTACTACGACTACTACCGGAAGAACCCGGAAGCGCTGGTGGCGTTGCGGGCGCCGATCTTCGAGGAGAAGGTGGTCGATTTCCTTCTGGAGCTGGCCGACGTCGAAAACCGACCGATGACCAAGGAAGAGCTGTTGAAGGAAGCCGAGGCCGATTGATCCTGGATCCGGCGGCCCTTCCGGACGGGGCCGCGCTACCTTATCTAGACCTCGGCCGGCCGAGTCGGCCGCTCACGCGCCGCTCCCAGCGCTCCCCGGAGGAACCCATGCGAGACCCGGTCGAATATGCAATGAACACCTTGGTGCCCATGGTGGTCGAGCAGACCAACCGCGGCGAACGGGCGTTCGACATCTATTCCCGGCTTCTCAAGGAGCGGGTGATCTTCATCACCGGGCCGATCGAGGACTACGGCGCTTCGCTGATCACGGCGCAGCTTCTCTACCTGGAGGCGGAGAACCCGAAGAAGGAAATCTCGATGTACATCAACTCCCCGGGCGGGGTGGTTACGTCGGGGCTGGCGATCTACGACACGATGCAGTTCATCCGCCCGGCGGTATCGACCCTGTGCACGGGACAGGCGGCATCGATGGGGTCGCTCCTGTTGGCGGCCGGCGAGAAGGGGCTGCGTTTCGCGCTGCCCAATGCGCGCATCCTGCTGCATCAGCCGTCGGGAGGCTTCCAGGGGCAGGCGTCGGACATCGAGCGCCATGCCGAGGACATTCTGAAGTTGAAGCGCCGGCTGAATGAAATCTATGTGAAGCATACCGGCCAGGACTATGACGTGATCGAAAGAACGCTCGACCGCGACTATTTCCTGAGCGCGAACGAAGCCTGCAATTTCGGGATCGTCGACAAGGTTATCGCCAAGCGGACCGAGGAAGAGGGGCTTCAGACCAAGTGACCGACCGGCCGGTTCCGGCCGGCGCCGGGAGTCGGGCCGGCGTTAAGTATCTCTTGAACAAATCGCGCCTAGCATGATTGGATTGCGGTCGGGTAATTGCGCGTATCGGTCCGGCCGCTAAGCTTGTTCGTGTACCCGACGGAATCGGCAGGATCGAGCGCTTTTCGGGCGGCACAGCCGAAGGGGGCCTGGTTCCGAACGAAAGCACTGGGGACAGGTAATGAGCAAAGTCAGCGGTAGCGAATCGAAGAACACCCTCTACTGCTCGTTCTGCGGCAAGAGCCAGCACGAAGTCCGGAAGCTCATCGCCGGTCCGACGGTCTTCATCTGCGACGAGTGCGTCGAGCTGTGCATGGACATCATTCGCGAGGAGTCGAAATCCTCGCTGGTGAAGTCGCGCGACGGCGTGCCGACCCCGGTCGAGATCTGCAACGTGCTCGACGACTATGTGATCGGCCAGACGCACGCAAAGAAGGTGCTCTCCGTCGCGGTTCACAATCACTACAAGCGGCTGAACCACGCCGCGAAGAACAACGACGTGGAGCTGGCGAAGTCGAACATCCTTCTGATCGGGCCGACCGGCTGCGGCAAGACGCTGCTCGCCCAGACTCTGGCGCGGATCCTCGACGTGCCCTTCACGATGGCGGACGCGACGACGCTGACCGAAGCGGGCTATGTCGGCGAGGACGTGGAGAACATCATCCTGAAGCTGCTGCAGGCGGCCGACTATAATGTCGAGCGCGCCCAGCGCGGCATCGTCTATATCGACGAGGTCGACAAGATCAGCCGCAAGTCCGACAACCCTTCGATCACCCGCGATGTGTCGGGCGAGGGTGTGCAGCAGGCGCTCCTGAAGATCATGGAGGGCACGATCGCGAGCGTTCCGCCGCAGGGCGGGCGCAAACATCCGCAGCAGGAGTTTCTGCAGGTCGACACGACCAACATCCTGTTCGTGTGCGGCGGTGCCTTCGCTGGACTGGAGAAAATAATCTCCGACCGCGGCCGGTCGTCGTCCATCGGTTTCGGCGCCAAGGTGGCGGCGCCGGAGGACCGGCGGACGGGCGAGCTTCTGCGCGGGGTGGAGCCGGAGGACCTTCTGAAATTCGGGCTGATTCCGGAATTCGTGGGACGGCTCCCGGTGATCGCAACGCTGGAGGACCTGGACGAGGAAGCTCTGGTCCGTATCCTGACCGAGCCCAAGAACGCCTTGGTCAAGCAGTATCAGCGGCTCTTCGACATGGAGGGCGTCGATCTGGCTTTCCACGAGGATGCCTTGACCTCCATCGCCAAGAAGGCGATCGAGCGCAAGACCGGCGCCCGCGGGCTCAGGTCGATCATGGAATCGATCCTGCTCGATACCATGTTCGACCTGCCGGGCCTCGACGGGGTCCAGGAGGTTGTGATTTCGCCCGAGGTGGTCGAGGGCAGGGCAAGGCCGCTCTATATCTACTCGGAGCGCAGCGAGGTCGGCTCCAGCGCGTGAATCCGGCATAAGCCGCCGGACAAACAAAGGGATTCGGCGGCCCCCACGCCTTGACACCGGGGGTCTTCGTCGCCACCTAGTCATCGTCTGGCCGGCGGCTCTCCGGTTGCGTTTTTGGCGTTCCTCTCCGCGTCGTCAGGCCTCCGCAGAAGCGGCACGAAGTGCCATCATCCCAAAGGAACTGAATTGATGACAAGCGAACAGCCAGCGTCGGTCGGCCCTGCCCCGGAAGTCTTTCCGGTCCTGCCGCTGCGCGACATCGTGGTTTTCCCCCACATGATCGTGCCGCTGTTCGTGGGCCGCGAAAAATCGATCCGCGCACTCGAGGAGGTGATGCGGGCGGACAAGCAGGTGCTGCTTGCCACCCAGCAGAATCCCGGCGACGACGACCCGGCGCCCGAGGCGATCTACGACATCGGCACCCTCGCAACCGTACTTCAACTGCTGAAGCTCCCCGACGGAACCGTGAAGGTTCTCGTCGAGGGCGTGACCCGTGCGCGCATTCTTCGCTTCGTCGCGCGTGAGCCGCACTACGAGGCCGAGGCGGTGAGAATGCCGTCCGAGCTTGGCGACCGGGTCGAGGTGGAAGCGCTGGCCCGCTCGGTTGTGGCCGAGTTCGAGGGCTATGTGAAGCTCAACAAGAAAGTCTCACCGGAGGTCGTCAGCGCGGTCACGCAGATCGACGACTATTCGAAGCTGGCCGACACGGTCGCCTCGCATCTGGCGATCAAGATTCCGGAGAAGCAGCAGATCCTCTCCCTGCCGACGGTAGCGGAGCGGCTGGAGCGTGTGCTGGGCCTGATGGAGAGCGAGATTTCCGTTCTCCAGGTGGAGAAGCGCATCCGCAGCCGCGTCAAGCGCCAGATGGAGAAGACGCAGCGCGAGTACTACCTGAACGAACAGATGAAGGCGATCCAGAAGGAGCTGGGCGACGGCGAGGAGGGCCGCGACGAGCTCCAGGAACTGGAAGACCGCATCGCCAAGACGAAGCTCTCGAAGGAGGCGCGCGAAAAGGCCCAGGGCGAGCTGAAGAAGCTGCGCCAGATGAGCCCGATGTCGGCCGAAGCGACGGTCGTGCGCAATTATCTCGACTGGCTGCTCGGGATTCCGTGGGGCAAGAAGTCGAAGGTCAAGCACGACCTGAAGTTCGCGCAGGAGGTGCTCGATGCGGATCACTACGGCCTCGAGAAGGTCAAGGACCGGATCGTCGAGTATCTGGCCGTCCAAAGCCGCTCGAACAAGCTGAAGGGGCCGATCCTGTGCCTGGTCGGGCCGCCCGGCGTCGGCAAGACATCGCTCGGCAAGTCGATTGCGAAGGCGACCGGACGCGAGTTCATCCGCATGTCGCTCGGCGGCGTGCGGGACGAGGCGGAGATCCGCGGCCACCGGCGCACCTATATCGGGTCGATGCCCGGCAAGGTGATCCAGTCGATGCGGAAGGCGAAGAAGACAAATCCGCTCTTTCTGCTCGACGAGATCGACAAGATGGGCATGGACTTCCGTGGCGATCCGTCGTCGGCGCTGCTCGAGGTGCTGGACCCCGAACAGAACCACACGTTCAACGACCATTACCTGGAGGTCGACTACGACCTGTCCAACGTGATGTTCGTGACGACCGCGAACACGCTGAACATCCCCCCGGCGCTCATGGACCGGATGGAGATCATTCGGATCGCGGGTTACACCGAGGACGAGAAGATCGAAATCGCCCGGCGGCACCTCCTGAAGAAGATCATGGCCGATCATGGCCTGAGCGAGAAGGAGTTCCGCCTTGACGACGATGCACTGAAGACGATCATCCGGCGCTACACGCGCGAGGCCGGCGTGCGCAATCTCGAGCGCGAGATGGCGACGGTGGCACGCAAGGTGGTGAAGGAGCTTCTTCTGTCGAAGAAGAAGTCGGTCAAGGTCACTGCGGAGTCGCTCAAGGACTATCTGGGCGTTCCGCGGTACCGGTTCGGCGAGGTCGAGGCCGAGGATCAGGTGGGCGTCGTCACCGGGCTTGCCTGGACCGAAGTCGGCGGCGAGTTGCTCACGATCGAAGGCGTCATGATGCCGGGCAAAGGGCGCATGACCGTGACCGGCAATCTTCGCGACGTGATGAAGGAGTCGATCTCCGCGGCAGCGTCCTACGTCCGGTCGCGGGCGGTTGCCTTCGGCATCGAACCGCCGCTCTTCGACCGGAAGGATATCCACGTCCACGTGCCGGAGGGCGCGACCCCCAAGGACGGCCCGTCGGCAGGTGTGGCGATGGTCACTGCCATCGTGTCGGTGATGACCGGTATTCCGGTCCGCAAGGACATTGCGATGACCGGCGAGATCACCCTGCGCGGCCGTGTGCTGCCGATCGGCGGTCTCAAGGAGAAGCTCCTGGCGGCGCTCAGGGGCGGCATCAAGACCGTCCTGATCCCGGAAGAGAATGCGAAGGACCTGGCCGAGATCTCGGATAACGTGAAGAACAGTCTGGAGATCGTCCCGGTTTCGCGGATGGACGATGTGATCAAGGCCGCTCTCGTCCGTGTCCCGGAACCCATCGAATGGGACGAGAGCAAGACGCCGGTCACCCCGGCGACTTCCGAGGACGACAGCGTCAGTGCGGTGACGGCCCACTGACCGGCGTAACGAGGAATTGAGCCGTCCGCGGGGGTCCCGCGGACGGCTTTTTTTATGCCAATTTTCGGCCGCGGAAAGGCTGAATCATCTAGGAAATCCGCCGTTTTTTGCTTGCCTCGGGAGGGATTTCGCAGGACTGTCCCCCCGTCGGAAACAACGAATCGCGTCCGGCTAATCAGGGAAAGGGTTGTTTCATGAACAAAAACGATCTCATAGCCACCGTCGCCGAGCGGACAGGGCTGTCCAGGACGGGAGCCGGAGAGGCCGTCGAGGCGACGTTCGATGCCATCACCAACGCCCTGAAGGCCGGTGATGAAGTGAAGATCATCGGCTTCGGCAACTTCACCGTTACGACACGTGCGGCAAGTACCGGCCGCAACCCTCGCACCGGCGAGACAATCCAGATTGCGGCGTCGAAATCTCCCAAGTTCAAGGCCGGCAAGGGTCTCAAGGACGCCGTCAACATGTGACGGATCGGCTGCGGCGGGGACGGGCGTCCCTCCGCGGCCCAATATCTTGTGCGGACGGCGGCGGTGACTCGGGCGGCCGACTTGCCATATTAGTAGGCGCGACGATCGCCCCGGTCCTTCGGGGCATCGGGGCGGTTAGCTCAGCTGGTAGAGCGCCACGTTTACACCGTGGATGTCGGGAGTTCGAGTCTCTCACCGCCCACCAGCCGGCGCCCCGGCGGGGCCGTTGCCTTGACTCGCTGGAGTCGCCGTCCTAATTCGACGGTAAATCGGTGGCTGCGGCCATCGACGCCCGCGGGGGCGTAGCTCAGTTGGTTAGAGTGCCGGCCTGTCACGCCGGAGGTCGCGGGTTCGAGCCCCGTCGCTCCCGCCAGTTCCCCAATGTACACTTCTGCCGGTTCGAATCGGACGGCGGTTCAACGTCGGCAGTCCCATGTAGTTCGCGCGAGGCGGTCGGGGCTGACTCGACCGATACAGGCATGACGCACGTGGCGTTCCCCTGGTTGCGCTTTTCGATGGAGATGGCGACGCTCGGCGTGGAAGCGCAGTCCGTCGTCGGCCTTCGGATGATTACCATGGCGTCTGGAGACTCCGCCGCGGGCCGTGAGATGCTGCGGATGATGCCGGAAAAGCTCGCCGCATTCGCCGAAGCGCAGGCCGAGGTGCTCAACAGCATGGTCGACGGTGCGTTGCACCGGCCGCCGACAACCGTCGTGGCGAGCTATCTGCGACGCGTGCACGCCAATCGGCGGCGGCTTTCGCGTTTCTGACATCCTTCGCCGGCCAGCCAATCCGTCGGGTTCCGCAGCGCCAATCCCTCATACTGCCTGACGGGGCTATCCGCCTCTTCGCGGTCGCGAGCGGCGTCCCCGCCCTGCAGCGCGGGCCGGGACCGCCCGCCGTTGCGGACCCGAAGTTGTTGTAATATAGTATGATGAAAGGTTCGGCCGTCCAGGAACGGACCTGAAAGTCGGAATCGAAACCGTCCAAAGAGACGGCGATAGCTGCAGCCGGCAATGCGCAAGGGTGGGCTCAACAGGGAGGTTCGATTACCCATGAAGCGTTATCTGATTGCCGGAATATCGGTGGCTCTCGCGCTGACGATCGCGTCGGCCGCGAGTGCAGCCGACAAGCAGCTCGTTTTCGTCGTCAACGGTGCGTCCGATTTCTGGAAGATTGCCGAAGCGGGCGTGAAGAAGGCCCAGGGCGAGCTGCCGGGCTATGCGCTCTCCGTGAAATATCCGGAGCAGGCCGCCGCTGCGGTCCAGCAGCGTGTGCTGGAAGATCTCGTCGCGGCCGGCGCGTCCGCCATCATGGTGAGCGCGGTCGATCCCAAGAACCAGACGGACGGGCTGAAGAAGATTGCGTCGCAGGTACCGCTCTTCACGACGGACTCCGACGCTGCACAATCGGGCCGCATCGCCTATATCGGTTCGTCGAACGTCAGCCTTGGGGAGGATGCCGGCAGGCTGATGCTCAAGGCATTGCCGGATGGCGGCAAGTGCATCGGGTTCGTCGGCCTGCTCGGCGCCGACAACGCCCGCGAGCGCATCGAGGGCGTCAACAATGTCATCAAGGGTTCGAATGTCGAACTGATCGACGTGCGCGGGGACGAAATCGATCAGGGCCGTGCCAAGCGCAACGTGGAAGACGCGCTGGCCGCCAACGCCGACGTGGCGTGCCTCGTCGGGTTCTATTCCTACAACACGCCGCGCATCTACGAAGTGCTGAAGGAATCCGGCAAGCTCGGCCAGGTCAAGGTTATCGGCTTCGACGAGGATCCGATCACGCTCGGCGGTGTGAAGGAAGGCTCGATCGTCGGTACCGTTGTGCAGCAGCCGTTCGAGTGGGGCTATCAAGGCATGAAGCTGATGGCCAAGTACCTTGAAGGCGACAAGTCGGGTGTTCCGGCAGACGGGCTTATCATCGTTCCCGGCAAGGTCATCGACCAGAGCAATGTCGACGGCTTCATGGGAGAGATGAAGCAGATGATGGGCAAGTAGCGCCCTCCAGAACTCAGAGGGCCGGCGCTTTTCCAGCGTCGGCCTTTTCGTTCGACATGGTTTCGATGCCGTTCCTGGAGCTGATCGAGGTCCGGAAGACCTACCCCGGTGTCGTCGCGCTCGACGGCGTGACGCTTTCGGTGTCTGGTGGAGAGGTGATCGGGCTCGTGGGGGAGAACGGCGCCGGCAAATCGACCCTGATGAAAGTGCTGGGCGGGATCGTCGCGCCCGATGCCGGTACAATCCGGGTGGACGGAACCGAGCGGCGGTCCCTGTCGGTACGGGACGCGATCGCGTCGGGGATCGCCTTCGTGCACCAGGAGCTCAATCTCTTCGAGAATCTGGATGTGGCGGCCAATGTGTTCATCGGTCGCGAGCCCTTCCGTTGGGGCCCGCTGAGGCTGGTCGATCGGCGGCGGCTGAATGCACTTGTCGCACCGTTACTGGACCGCATCGGCGCCGATTTCGGGCCGGAGGCCCGGGTTGCAGATCTGTCCCTCGCCCAACGACAGCTTGTCGAGATCGTCAAGGCGCTGTCGCTCAACTCCCGGCTTGTCATCATGGACGAACCGACGTCGAGCCTGACGATTCAGGAGACCGATCGGCTCATGTGGATCATCCGGGCGCTGAAGGAGGAGGGGATCGGCGTCATTTTCATATCGCACCGGCTCAACGAGGTGGAGCAATGCGCCGACCGAGTGGTTGTCCTCCGCGACGGGCGGGTCGTCGGTTCCCTGTCGCGCGGCGACATCCGGCATGAGGCGATGATCCCGCTGATGATCGGCCGGGATCTCAAGTCGCTCTACCTTCCGCCGGCAGCGCCTCCCGGCGACAGCGCGCTCGACATCGTTGAGGTGCGGACGACCAGCTATCCGGACCACGCGGTGTCGCTTTCGGTTCGCCGCGGCGAAATACTCGGGCTGGCGGGACTCGTCGGTTCCGGGCGGACCGAGCTCGCGCGCGCCGTTTTCGGTATCGACCGGGTGCTTGGCGGATCGATCCGCGTCGCCGGTATGCGGCTGGCGATCGACAGTCCGCGCGTGGCCATCGAGAACGGGATCTATCTCATTCCGGAGGACCGGAAGCGCGCGGGGTTGCTGCTCGACGTGCCGATCGCGCAGAACATTTCGCTTCCGAACCTGGCCGCGTTCGCGCGTGCGCGGCTCGTCGTTCTGCGGTCGGAGCTGGAAAACGCCGAACGGCAGAAGCGGAAGCTCGGAATCCGCGTGCCGGACGTCAGCAGCGAGGCGCGCACACTCTCCGGCGGCAACCAACAGAAGGTCGTGCTCGCAAAGTGGCTGTCGATGCGCCCGCGCGTGCTGATCTTCGACGAGCCGACCCGGGGGATCGATGTCGGCGCCAAGAGCGAAATCTACGAAATGATGCGCCAGCTCGCCGACAGCGGCGTCGGCATCCTGATGATCTCCTCAGACATGGAGGAGGTGATCGGGGTCAGCGACCGCATTGCCGTCATGCACGAAGGCAGGATCAGCGGCTTCCTTGAACGCGATCAGTTCAGCGAGCGCAATGTCCTTCAGCTGGCGGTCGGTGCCGGACTGAGTTGAGCGGCAGGGAAAAACCGCGATGTTCAAGAAAGACCTCGGCCTTCTTGTCCTGATCCTGCTGGTCAGCGCGGTGGTGGCCTATCTGAACCCGCGGTTCCTGCTGCCGGCGAACATCTCCAATACGATGAACCAGGTCGGCCTGTTCGGGATATTCGCCATCGGTCAGGCTTTCGTGATCGTGACAGGCGGCATCGAGCTTTCGGTCGGGTCGATCATCGCGCTGCTTGGCGTAATCTTCATCGACCTGGTCGTCACCTATCAGGTGGATTGGCCGCTGGCGATGCTGATCTGCATCGGGATCGGCCTGGTCATGGGGGTCGTGCACGGCTTTCTTGTGACCAAGATGAACATGCAGCCGTTTGTGGTGACGCTCTGCGGCCTGCTGATCTATCGGGGCGTCGCCCGCTACTACACCGAGGACGCGACCGCCGGCTTTGGCTTCACGGATGCCAATCCGACGCTCGAATGGCTGACGGCGGGGCGGTCGGAAATTTTTGCGCCCATCGTGCGGCTCTTCGGTTATGACGGGCCGACAATCGCGATTCCTCACACGTTGATTGCGCTGATCGTTGTCACGGTTGCCGCGTACGTCGTGATGCACCGGTCCGTCTATGGCAGATACCTGTTCGCGGTCGGCAAGAACGAGGAGGCGGCGCGCTATTCGGGGATTCGCACGGATCGCGTTGTGCTCGGCGCCTACATCATCTGCTGCGGCCTGACGGCGGTCGCGGCGATCTTCTGGGCCATGTACACGCGGTCGATCTCGCCGGCAGTGCATGGCAACTTCTATGAGCTCTATGCCATTGCGGCGGCTGTACTGGGCGGTTTCTCGCTCAGGGGCGGGGAGGGGTCGATCGTCGGCGTCGTGCTCGGGGCGATTCTCCTGCAAGTCCTGCAGAACCTCGTGAACCTGCTCGGGATTCCCTCGTCCCTGAACTTCGCCGTGATGGGATCGGTGATCCTGCTTGGGGTGCTCGCCGACCAGCAGGTGACGAGATACCGCCGGCGGAATGCTGGCGCTCAGGGTGCGTTGCGCCGCCAGCGGAGCGCGGTCCCGGCGGCGGAATGATCCCTGTCGGGCGGCGGGCGGGCACCGCTTTCCCTCGGGCGGCTTCGTCCGGTTGTTCGCCGGTTCAGCGATGCCGGTCCGCTTACGAATGGGTTGCCGGCTTCAAAGAAGCGCAGCTGCCGGTCCGCGGCACGCGTGATACCGATCCGGACGCTGACGCAGACCTTACCCGGCGGGCGAACCGCTTCGCCAAGCCAAAGGGGGCCGGGCGCGCACAGGTCGCGACCGTCGTCGGCGAGGGCGATGCCCATTGCTGCGGAAAGCCGGCCGGGCCCGCGGGCGAGGTCCAGTAGCCGCCGCGTCTTGCGCCGAGCCTCCATGATGGGGATGCCTTCCAGCGGCTCGATGGCACGCAGAAGCACGCCAGCCCCAATGCCCGCTGTTTCGCTGGCGACGTTCATCAGCGCCCAGCAACCGTAGGAGAAGTAGACGTAGGCGTGCCCGCGTTCGAGAAACAGCGAACGGTTGCGGCGTGTCTGGCCGATGAATGCGTGGCAGGCGGGATCGTCCGGCAGATAGGCCTCGGTCTCGACGATCCTTCCGGCAACGCGGCCTTCCGGGAGGTCGTGGACCAGCGTCTTGCCAATCAGGAAGCGCGCGAGGGCGACGGTGTCGGCGGGCAGATCCGTGCGCCGGAGGCGGGCAGGAACAGCCGATTCGTGTCGCGGGTGCATCAGGCGACTTCTAGAGGCATTCCAACGGCGGCAAAAGGCCTTGAAAATGCACCGTTATCTTGCGGGCGGTCGGGCCCTCGGCTAAGCCTCCCCGACCCAATTCGCGAGAGTCGCCCCGCCATTGACGAATTCGCCCAAGGCGGTAGGTATGGGCGCGTGGTGCACTGCACAATCGGCGGTTTCGGATCGGTGCCGAAGCCGGCGGGAAATGGCGGAAATGCAAGAACTTCTCGGCGCCTATCTTCCCCTGGTCATCTTCATCGGCGTGGCGCTTGCGATCGGGCTGGCGCTGTTGATCGCGCCCTTTGTCGTCGCCTACAAGCAGCCGGATCCGGAGAAGCTGTCTGCCTATGAGTGCGGCTTCAACGCCTTCGATGATGCGCGCATGAAGTTCGACGTGCGCTTCTATCTGGTTGCCATCCTGTTCATCATCTTCGACCTGGAAGTTGCGTTCCTGTTTCCGTGGGCGGTCGCTTTCGGGGAACTCGGATGGTTCGGCTTCTGGTCGATGATGGTCTTTCTTGGCGTGCTGACCATCGGTTTCATATATGAGTGGAAGAAGGGAGCCTTGGAATGGGATTGACCCAGACCACCGGCACCGCCGCCGCGCGCGGGCAGCGCGGGCTGGTCGATTCTACCGGCAGGCCGCTTGGCGGCGACAATCCGTATTTCGAGGAGCTGTCCGGGGAGCTGGCTGACAAGGGCTTCCTGGTCGCTGCCGCCGACGACCTCATCACATGGGCTCGGACCGGTTCGCTCATGTGGATGACCTTCGGGCTTGCCTGCTGTGCAGTCGAGATGATGCAGGTGTCGATGCCGCGCTACGACGCGGAGCGGTTCGGATTCGCACCGCGCGCTTCTCCCCGTCAGGCCGATGTGATGATCGTTTCGGGAACGCTGACGAACAAGATGGCACCGGCGCTCCGCAAGGTCTACGACCAGATGCCGGAGCCGCGTTATGTCATTTCCATGGGATCTTGCGCGAACGGCGGCGGCTACTACCACTACTCCTATTCGGTCGTACGCGGATGCGACCGCATCGTTCCCGTCGATATCTACGTTCCAGGCTGTCCCCCGACGGCCGAGGCGCTCCTCTACGGCATCATGCTTCTTCAGAAGAAGATACGCCGGACGGGCACCATCGAACGCTGACGCCAGGCGGACTGAGCCATGGACGAAACGCTGCGCGAGATGGCCGAGTATATTGCCGCGACGCATGCCGGGGCGGTGATCGATTGGCAGGTCGCGTATGGCGAGCTGACCGTGCGCGTCACGCCGGCGGAGATTGTGCCGTTCGTTCGCACGCTCCGCGACGATCCGCGACTTGCCTTCGTGTGCCTTATCGATATTTGCGGTGTCGACTATCCGGCGCGCGAGAAGCGGTTCGACGTCGTCTATCATTTCCTCAGCCCGACCCAGAACGTCCGTATCCGGGTCAAGATATCGACCGACGAGGATACGCCGGTGCCGTCGATCACCGGCGTTTTCCCCGGAGCGAACTGGTACGAGCGCGAAGCGTATGACTTCTACGGCATCCTCTTCACCGGCCATCCGGATCTTCGGCGCCTGTTGACGGACTACGGTTTCGAGGGCCATCCCTTGCGCAAGGATTTCCCGCTGACCGGCTTCGTGGAGGTTCGCTACGACAACGAACTGAAGCGGGTCGCATACGAGCCGGTGCGATTGCCGCAGGAGTACCGCGATTTCGATTTCCTCTCGCCGTGGGAGGGGACGGAGTACGTGCTGCCGGGGGATGAGAAGGCGAAGCAGTGATGGCCGAGACATCCGTCCGCAACTTCACCATCAATTTCGGGCCGCAACATCCGTCGGCGCACGGGGTGCTGCGGCTCGTGCTCGAGCTGGACGGAGAGGTGGTGGAGCGGGTCGATCCGCACATCGGACTTCTTCATCGTGGCACGGAAAAGCTGATCGAGTACAAGACCTATCTTCAGGCTCTGCCCTATTTCGACCGGCTCGACTATGTGGCTCCGATGAACCAGGAGCATGCCTGGGCGCTGGCGGTCGAGCGACTGCTCGGCATCGAGGTGCCCTACCGCGGGCAGCTTATCCGGGTTCTTTATTGCGAAATCGGACGGCTTCTCTCGCATCTTCTGAATGTGACGACGCAGGCGATGGATGTCGGCGCGCTGACGCCGCCGCTCTGGGGTTTCGAGGAGCGCGAGAAGCTGATGATCTTCTACGAGCGCGCCTCAGGCAGCCGAATGCATGCCGCATATTTCCGGCCTGGAGGGGTTCATCAGGATTTGCCGCCGGAACTCATCGAAGACATCGGTGCCTTCTGCGATCCGTTCCTGAAGGTCGTTGACGATCTCGACGAGCTGCTGACGGAGAACCGCATTTTCAAACAACGCAATGTCGACATCGGCGTTGTGTCGCTGGAGGATGCCTGGAAATGGGGGTTCTCGGGGGTGATGGTGCGCGGGTCGGGCGCGGCCTGGGACCTGCGGCGCGCGCAGCCCTATGAGTGTTACTCCGATCTGGAGTTCCAGATTCCAGTAGGCAAGAACGGCGACTGTTATGACCGGTATCTCATCCGGATGGAAGAGATGCGGCAGTCGGCGAGAATCATGAAGCAGTGCGTGGACCTCCTGCTGTCCGAGAAAGGGAAGGGGCCAGTCTCCACGCCGGACGGCAAAATCGTGCCTCCCAAACGGGCCGAGATGAAGCGCTCGATGGAAGCGCTCATTCATCATTTCAAGCTCTATACGGAGGGGTACAGGGTTCCGGAAGGGGAGGTCTACGCGGCGGTCGAGGCGCCCAAGGGCGAGTTTGGCGTTTACCTCGTTGCCGACGGCACCAACCGCCCTTACCGCTGCAAGATAAGGGCGCCGGGATTTGCGCATCTTGCGGCGATGGATTTTCTCACGCGCGGCCACATGCTGGCGGACGTGTCGGCGATTCTCGGTTCGCTCGACATCGTGTTTGGAGAGGTAGATCGCTGATGAGCATTCGCCGCCTCGCCGACAAGCAACCGGAGAGCTTCGCTTTCACGCCGGAAAACCGGCGCTGGGCGGAAGCGGAGATGAAGAAATACCCGCCCGGCCGGCAGGCGTCGGCGGTGATCCCGCTTTTGTGGCGCGCGCAGGAGCAGGAAGGCTGGGTCACGGAGCCGGCCATCCGCGTCATCGCCGACATGCTCGGGATGGTGCCAATCCGGGTTCTCGAGGTAGCGACGTTCTACACGATGTTCCATCTCGCACCGGTGGGGCGGCGGGCGCATGTGCAGGTGTGCGGCACCACGCCATGCATGCTGCGCGGGTCGGAAGAGCTGATAGCGGTTTGCCGGAAGCGCATTGCGCAGCATGCGCACACGCTGTCGCCCGACGGCACGCTCTCCTGGGAGGAAGTCGAATGCCTGGGGGCGTGCGTGAACGCACCGCTGGTCCAGGTCGGGGCGGACACGTATGAGGACCTCACGCCGGAGCGGTTCTCCCAGATTCTCGACGACCTGGCGGCCGGGCGGCGTGTGAATCCCGGTCCCCAGATCGACCGGCAGTTCTCAGCCCCTGTCGGCGGGCCAACGACTCTCACCGACTTGAACAAGACCGGGCAAAACTGATGCTCGCCGACAAGGATCGCATCTTCACCAACCTCTACGGACTCCAGGACTGGGGCCTCGAAGGCGCCCGGCGGCGCGGCAACTGGGACGGCACGAAGGCCATTCTCGAAAAAGGTCGCGATGGAATCGTCAACGAGATCAAGGCTTCAGGTCTGCGCGGCCGCGGCGGTGCCGGATTTCCGACCGGGCTCAAGTGGTCGTTCATGCCCAAACAATCCGATGGACGGCCGCACTATCTCGTCGTCAATGCGGACGAGTCGGAGCCCGGCACCTGCAAGGACCGTGAGATTCTGCGGCACGATCCGCACACTCTCGTCGAAGGCTGCCTGATTGCGGGATTCGCGATGGGGGCGAACACGGCGTTTGTCTATGTGCGCGGCGAATTCGTGCGCGAGCGGGAGCGCTTTCAGGCCGCTGTCGATCAGGCGTATGAGGCGAAGCTTATCGGCAAGAACAACATTCACGGCTGGGATTTCGATATCGTCGTTCATCATGGCGCGGGCGCCTATATTTGCGGCGAGGAAACCGGGCTTCTCGAGTCGCTCGAGGGGAAGAAGGGCCTGCCGCGACTCAAGCCGCCGTTCCCCGCGAGCATGGGCCTCTACGGATGCCCGACGACCGTCAACAATGTCGAGTCGATCGCGGTTGCGCCGGAGATCATGCGGCGCGGCGCTGCGTGGTTCGCCGGTCTCGGCAGACCGAACAACACGGGCACGAAGCTCTTCTGCATCTCCGGCCACGTCGAAAGGCCCTGCACGGTGGAAGAGGAGATGGGCATACCGCTTCGCGAGCTGATCGAGCGGCATGCGGGTGGCGTGCGGGGCGGCTGGGACAACCTGCTCGCCGTCATCCCCGGCGGCTCGTCGACGCCGGTGCTGCCAGCCTCGCAATGCGCCGATCTCCCGATGGATTTCGATTCGCTCAAGGAGCTGAAGTCGGGCCTCGGGACCGCAGCGGTGATCGTGATGGACAAGTCCACCGACATCGTCAAGGCGATCGCGCGGCTTGCGGCCTTCTACAAACACGAGAGTTGCGGCCAGTGCACGCCCTGCCGCGAAGGGACCGGCTGGATGTGGCGCGTGCTGGAGCGGATGGTGCGGGGCGAGGCGGACAAGAGCGAGATCGACCTTCTGCTCGACGTGTCCTACCGGATCGAGGGACACACGATCTGCGCGCTGGCCGACGGTGCCGCCTGGCCGGTGCAGGGCCTCATCCGGCATTTCCGGCATGTCATCGAGGCGCGGATCGATGCCTATGGCAAGCGTGTTTCCACCGACGAGCCGACGATACTGGAGGCGGCGGAGTAGAGCATGCCCAAACTGATCGTCGATGGCAGGGAAATCGAGGTTCCGGCGGAGTACACCCTCCTCCAGGCGGCGGAGGCCGCCGGCGCGGAGATTCCGCGCTTCTGCTATCACGAGCGGCTGTCGATTGCCGGGAATTGCCGGATGTGCCTAGTCGAGCTCAAGGGCGTGCCGAAGCCGGTGGCGTCATGCGCGTGGGGCGTTCGCGATTGCCGGCCGGGACCGAACGGCGAGCCACCCGAGGTCTTCACCCGCACCCCGATGGTGAAGCGTGCCCGCGAGGGCGTGATGGAGTTCCTGCTCATCAACCATCCGCTCGACTGCCCGATCTGCGATCAGGGCGGCGAGTGCGATCTCCAGGACGAGGCGATGGCCTATGGCATCGACCGCAACCGCTTCCACGAGAACAAGCGGGCGGTCGAGGACAGGTATATCGGACCGCTTGTGAAGACGGCGATGACACGCTGCATCCATTGCACGCGCTGCGTCCGATTCGCCGCCGAGGTGGCGGGGGTGCCGGAGCTGGGGGCGACCGGCCGCGGCGAGGACATGGAGATCACGACCTATCTCGAACAGGCGATGCGTTCGGAATTGCAGGGGAACGTCATCGATCTTTGTCCGGTGGGTGCGCTGACCTCGAAACCCTACGCCTTCAAGGCGCGGCCCTGGGAACTCGAGAAGACCGAGTCGATCGACGCGATGGATGCGGTCGGCTCGAATATCCGCGTCGATACGCGCGGGCGTGCCGTCATGCGCATTCTGCCGCGGCTGCACGAGGACGTTAACGAGGAGTGGATCTCCGACAAGACGCGGTTCGTCTGGGACGGGCTCGCGAGACAACGGCTCGACCGGCCGTTCATTCGCATCGGCGCGCGGCTCGCTCCGGCAAGCTGGCGCGATGCCTTCACGACGATAGCCACGCGCGTGCGCGCCGCGGGAGGAAAGCGCATCGCCGCGCTGGCAGGCGATCTCGCGACCGTCGAGGAGATGTTTGCGCTGAAGCGCCTCATGGAGGCGCTCGGTTCGCCGCATTTCGATTGCCGGCAGGATGGAGCGTGGCTCGATCCCCGCCTCGGGCGCGCGAGCTACATCTTCAATCCGACGATTGCCGGTATCGAGTCCGCCGACTTGATTCTGATCGTCGGCTCCAACCCGCGGCACGAGGCGGCCGTGCTCAATTCACGCATCCGGAAACGTTGGCGGGCGGGCGACATACGGATCGGACTCGTCGGCGAGGCGGTCGACCTGACCTATCCGGCGGAGCATCTCGGCGCAGGGCCGGGCAGCCTCTCGTCGCTTGCCGACGGAGAAGGCGATTTCGCCAGGGCGTTGGCGCAGGCGAAGCGGCCGCTGGTGCTCGTCGGCCAGGGTGCGTTGGCGCGGCCGGACGGGCAGGCGGTGCTCGCCCTCGCGGCGCGGCTTGCCGTCTCCGGGGAACGCGATCCGGGCTGGAACGGGCTGGCAATCCTGCACCATGCGGCAGCGCGCGTCGGCGGGCTGGATATCGGGTTCGTACCCGCGGAGGGAGGTCTCGACACGGCGAGCGTCATCCATGCGGCCGGGCGGGGCGAGATCGACGTCGTGTTCCTGCTCGGGGCGGACGAGTTCGACATGTCGGCTCTCGGGCAGGCGTTCGTCGTGTATATCGGCACCCATGGCGACAACGGTGCGCACCGGGCCGACGCGGTGCTGCCCGGGGCGGCTTATACCGAAAAATCAGGGACTTACGTGAATACCGAGGGGCGGGTGCAGCAGGTCAGAAGGGCCGCGTTTCCGCCGGGGGATGCCCGCGAAGACTGGGCGATCCTGCGCGCATTGTCCGATGCGGTGGGGCACCGGTTGCCATTCGACTCGCTGGCGGAGCTGCGGGCGCAACTCTATACAGCCCATCCGCATCTTGCGCGGCTCGATCGTATCGAGCGGGGCGATGTGGCGGACGTCGCGTGGCTTGCGCAAATGCAGGTCCCCGTGGG
>Ga0073934_10004014_pt1 | contig 25366 bp, 18 predicted proteins | sample LarsenN4metaG_FD_76834 | JGI IMG/M metagenome (GOLD analysis project Ga0073934, IMG submission 76834) | Hot spring sediment bacterial and archeal communities from British Columbia, Canada, to study Microbial Dark Matter (Phase II) - Larsen... ... | reverse complement strand
TCGGAGCCCCCGGCGAAGTCATCGGCAACGGCGCGGACACCTCGCTCACCCTGGCCAATGCGGAAACGGCCGTCACCCTGGCTTCCGCCGATCTGAATGCCGGCAGCACAGGCGGCGGCTTGGCGTTCTCCACCATCGGCAGTCTCGCCGGCAACAACCTGGCACTGACGTTGTCCGACAACGGCGTGACCATCACCGTCTCGGCGGCAAACAATGCGGGATCGCTCACCTCCGGAGCGCAGACCCTGGTCTTTGCGGGCGTATCGAACATCACCGGCGGCACGGGCAACGACACGCTGGTCCTGCAAAACGGTTTCGGCCTGACCGGCAGCTTCGATGGTGCAGGCGGAGCCAACACCCTGGACTACTCCGGCTTCGGCAGCCCGGTGACGGTGAACATCCAAACCGGAGCCGCGACCGGCCTGGGCGGTGGATTTGCCGGCGTTCGCTCCTTCAAGGGCTCATCCGGAGCCGGCGATGCCTGGATCGGGCCCGCCGGAGGGTCCACCTGGACACTGGCCGCGGTGAGCGAGGTGGTCCAGGGCACCTTGCAGGCGTTTTTTGAGGGATTTGAATCCATCACGGCGGGCGCGGGCAACGACTTGATCTCCATCCGGGATGGCGCGGCCTTCACCTCGTTCGATCTCTCCGCCGGAGGTGCGGATGAATTGGATTACAGCCTCCGCACCGGCGCGGTGCTGGTGGACCTGGCGGCGGGCACTGCCACCGGCCTCGGCACGCTGACCGGTGCCGGATCGATCACCGGCCTCACCGGAAACACCACCGCCACCACCTTGGTCCTGGGCGCGGCAGGTCAATCCATCCAGCTCACCGGCGTGCGCGCGGGCACAGTGGATGGCATCCTGGACTTTTCCGCCCTCACCACGCTCGATGCGGGAGGCGGCACGGATTCCCTTCTCGGCAGCGCCACCGGTTCGGCCTGGTCCATCACCGGCGCGGGCAGCGGCACAGTGGACACACTGGCCTTCTTGAACATCGAGAACATTGCCGGCGGTGCCGGAGCCGACAGTTACACCGGCAGCGCCGCCGGATCACTAACCGGTGCCCTGGCCGATTCCGGCGGCAGCAGCCAGGTGCAGGGCATCCTGCGCGCCGGCAGCATCACGTTCGGTGCGGTCGCGCTCGCCGCAGACACCGTCTTCGACACGTCCGCGTCCAATGGCAACAGCGCCCTGGGCGCCGTTACGGGCAACAACTTCGCCCTGCGCGTCGCTACTGGCACCGGTCTGAAACAGTTCAATGGTGCGCTCAGCGGCCTGGCCTCGCCCACCCTGGCTGCCCTGGTTCTCCAGGGCAGCGGTGCCGCCACCTTCGCCGGCCCGGTCAGCACCACCGCGGGCGGCATCGATGCCTCCGGGGCGGGTGGCGTCACCTTCCAGGACACGGTCACCCTGGGCAATGGCGCCACCGGCAGCAGCTTTGCCGGGACGGTGTTCTTCGATGGCGCCGCCGGCTTCAGTGGCTTCGACGGCCTCACCTTCTCCGGTGGCATCGACAACACCGGCGGTGCACTTTCCGTCAACAGCCAGGGCGGCGCCCTGAACATCGCCGGACTCGATGGCGGCGGATTCTCCATCACCCTGAACGCCGGTGCCGGCACGCTCGACCTCCTGGGCCAGGACATCACCCAGGTGGACGGTCTGTCCGTGACCGCGGCCCTTTCACGCCTGGCGTCCGTCACCGGCACCGGGACGCAGGCCTACACTGGGGCACTCCTCGTCTCCGGAACCCTCACCGCCCCGCGCCTGGAGTTTGCCGGCGCCGGCTCCGTCACCGCCGCCGATGGCACGTCCACCGCGCTGGCCGCCGCGGATGAAATCTTCCTCAACAAGGCCGGCTCCGGCCCGGTCCGCTTCACCAACGACCGCGCCCTCCTCCTCACCTCCGCCTCCGGCCTCACCACGCTCGAGGCCCGGGTGTCCGCCGGGGACCTGACCGTGGGCAGCGGCCTTTCCGCCACCACGCGCATCACCCTGGCCACCTCCACCGGCGGCCTTTTCCAAACGGGCGGCACCCTCGCCGCGCCCGTCATCGACCTCCAGATCGCGGGCCAGGCCGGGACCTCCGCCAATCCCATCCGCACCTCCGCCGCCACCCAGCTCCTCCTCGGCCTCGGGGGCGATGCCTTCCTGGTCGAGCAATCGCGCACCCAGCTTGGCACCGGCATCCTTTACACCGGCGGTGCCGCCGCCCAGGCCATCGACCTCACCCTCTCCGGGGGCACAGCCCAGCTGGCGGCGGATTTCGGCGACACTGGGGACAGCTTCACCGTCCGGGTCATCGCGGGAGCCCTGCAGCAAAACGCCGGACGCTTTTCCGCCGACCAGCTCACCGTCATCGCCACTGGGGCCATCGGCACGGCGGGCAGCCCGCTCCTGACCCGGGCGGCCCTCCTCGACCTCCGCTCCGGCGGCAGCGGCGGCACCTTTGCCAGCGAGATCGATGCGGTCGAATTCACCGGCGCGGCCGGCAGCGGCAACATCGCCATCACCGCAGGCGGAACACTCACTGTCTCCGGGAACATCACCACCACCGGCAGCGTCCTCCTGCGCTCCCTCACCGGCAACATCGAGGGTTCCACCATCGCCTTCCCCACCATCACGGCGGACACCCTCGTCCTCGACACCCCTGCGGGCGCCATCCTCTTCAACAACCTCGCCCTTGTCCTGAACTCCGGGCTGGGCTCCGCCGGCGGCAGCGTGGACCTCGGCAACCTCCAGATCGCCGGCAACCTCTCCATCACCACCACCGGCACCGTCACCCAGAGCGGCGCCCTCCAGGTCGGCGGCGTCTTCACCGTCAACGCCGCCGGCCAGTCTGTCGTTCTGGACAACGCCGGCAACCAATTCGGCTCCATCCGCATCCAGGCCGCCTCCGCCACCCTCCGCGAGGCCGGCGCCATGGTGGTGGGCTTCCTGGACATCGCCGGTGCCGCCGTCCTGCGTTCCGGCGGCAGCATCACCCAGTCCGGCGCCATCACGGCCGCTTCCCTGGCCCTTGAATCCGCCGCCGAAATCATCCTCACCGGCCTGGACAACCAGATCGCCGCTCTGGGCAGTGTCATCCGCGGCGGGGACTTCCGCCTCTTTACCCGCACCGCCCTTGCCCTGAATGGCGCCATCACCGGCGGCACCCTTACCAGTGACGTGGAAATCATCTCCGCGGGTGACTTCACCCTCCAGCCCGGCGCCCGCATCGCCGCCACTGGCGCGGGCAATGACATTCTCGTCGGCTCCCGCCTGGGCAATTTCATCGATGCCAGCGGCGTGGCCAATTCCCTGGACCCCGCCGGCGGCAGCCGCTTTGTCATTTACAGCGGCAACCGCGTGCAAACGGACACCGGCCTCCTCACGGTCAACTTCATCCAGCTTTCCTCGCCCTACCCCACGGCTCCCTCGGGCGCCGGCAACGCCCTCCTCGTCCGCGAAGGCGTCCCGGGAGACACCACCATCGTCATCGTCGTCCCGCTCACCCCGGTCATCAACGCGGGTGCTTTGAATGTGGGCGACTTCGGCCTCCGTTCCATCGAGGTCGGCACGTCCAGCATCGGCCTCGGCCTGCGCAGCGGACGCTCCGGCGCCCAGGGCCTCGGCCTCTTCCAGGTGGGCGCCGACGGCCAGGCCCAGGCCATCGGCGAAGACGCCGCCGAAGCCCTGCGCGAACTCCGCCGCACCCTCCAGCAGGACATGTCGGAAGAGGCCAAGGAAGAAATCCTCCAGGCCCTGTCCGATATCCTCTCCGGGCGCCTGGACCCGCGCGAGGTGCGCCTGCCCCCCGGCCTCGTTTACCAGGAGAACTCCTTCGGCAACTCTGTCATCGTCCCGCCCGGGCTGGCCGATGAATTCTTGATCTCCATCCTCGATCCTGCGAACTATGACCACCTGATGCGGATACTCAACGGCCAGCCCGCCCCATGAAGACCGCCGCCCGGACCGGGCCGGCCGGTGCTTTGTTGATCCTCCTGCTCGCCGCGGTCCCTCCGGCTTCCGCCCAAGTCACCAGTCCCGGGGCCGATACCATCCCGCGCTTCGACAGCATCGCCCCTCAGCCCCTGCCCGAGGAGCCGGAAGAAACCGCCCGCGTCCCCGCACCCGCCACCGAGGAAGTCACCGACGACACCGAGCTGGTGGACCAACTCCGCGGCCTCTGGTTCACCGACCGCCAGGACGGTGTCCTCGTCGAGGGCCGCAAGGAGCCCGAAGGCGTCCACATCGAAAACCTCCCCCTGCTCGACACGCCGGAGGTGCGCGCCCAGTTCGCCGCCCGCCTGGGCGGGCCCGTCACCCTCAAGCGCCTCAACGAAATCGTCCGCGAGATCATCACCATCTACCGCGACAACGACCTGCCCGTCGTCGATGTGCTCATCCCCGAGCAAGACGTCACCACCGGCATCGTGCAAATCCTTGTGCTGGAAGGCCGGGTCGAGGACCTCCGCGCCGAGGGTAACCGCTGGTTTTCCAACCGCCGCATCCTCGGTCCCGTCCGGCTCAGCCCCGGCGACCGCATCCGCTCCAGCGTCCTGGTCGAGGACCTCAATTACCTCAACCGCAATCCCTTCCGCCAGGCCGATGTCTATTTCTCCCCCGGTGAGTCCCCCGGCTTCACCGATGTCATCATCAAAGCCCAGGACCGCTTCCCCGTCCGCTTCTACGCCGGATACGAGGATACCGGCAACGACATCACCGCGGAGGAGCGCATCCTGGCCGGCTTCAACTGGGGCAACGCCTTCGGCCTCGACCACACCCTCAACTATCAATTCACCGCCAGCCCGGACACCACGACCCTCCGCTCCCATGCCCTCTCCTATGACATCCCGGTGCTCCGCGACCACCGCCTCAGCTTCTTCGGCAGCTACTCGCAGGCGGAGGCGGACATCACCGGCGCGGGCGTCCCCGGCTTGCTCACCGAGGGCACCAGCATCCAGTCCGGCTTCCGTTACCGCCACCTCCTGCCCGGCTCCGCCTCCGGCTTCCGCCATTCCGGCATCCTCGGCTTGGATTTCCGCCGCGTGGACAACGACCTCTTCACCGGCGCCCTCAACCTCAACGGCGAACTGACCGAGGTCCTCCAGGTCGTCCTGGGCTACGGCCTGGAATGGACCGACCCTCTCGGCGCCACCACCCGCGCGGAACTCAACGGCTTCCTCAGTCCCGGCGGCGCCGGCATCTACAATGACCGCGAATCCTATCAAGCCAGCCGCGCCTTCACTGATCCGTCCTACACCTATGCCCGCGGCACCTTCGAGCGCCGGCAGCCGCTTCCCGCCGGCTTCGAGTTCACCGCCCGTCTCAGCGGCCAGATCGCCGACACCAACCTCCTCAGCACCGAGCAGTTCGGCCTGGGCGGCTGGAACACCGTCCGCGGCTACACGGAATTCGAACTCCGCGGCGACCAGGGCTGGTTCACCAATCTCGAGCTTTACACCCCGCCCGTCCGCATCGCCCAGCTGCTGGGCTGGGAAAAGCACCAGGCCGAACTCCGCTTCCTCGGCTTCTGGGATTACGGCCAGGTGGCCAACCTCATCCTCCTCCCCGGCGAGAATCCCGATGGCGAACTGTCTTCCGCCGGGGGCGGGCTGCGCCTCTTCATCGACCGCTACTTCAGCGCCCGCCTGGATTACGGATTCCAACTGCTCGACAGCGGTGCCAACCAGCGCTTTGATTCCCGCATCCACCTCGGCGTCATCGTCTCCTACTGATATGATCACCATCCTCTCCGTCCGCCGCTGGGCCTTCCTCCTTTTCACCGGTGCCTGGGCGGCCTCCCTGTCCGCACAGACCGAGGTTCCCCTCACCATTGCCTCCGCCTCCGGGCAGGCGCGCGTCGCCCTCCCCGGCCAGGAGGCTCCGGCCATCGCCGCCTCCGGCACAGTCGTCCCGCTGGGGGCCGAGATCACCACGGGGGACAACGGGGAAATCACCCTCATCGTCCTCCCCCGCCTGGCCATCACCCTCAAGCCCAATACCCGCCTGCGTGTCGAGGAACGCACCCTGGCCGCTTCCGGGGCTGAGGCCTCATCCGCCCTGGTGGACATGCCGGAAGGCCGCATCGTCGTCCTGGTTTCCGAAGCCCCCTCCGGCCAGCCCGCCGGGGAGATTGACCTGCAAATCCGCACCCCCCAGGGCGTTGCCCGCCCCCGCGGCACCTTCTACGCCGTCCTGGTCAAGGACGGCAAATCCTATCTGGCCGTGCGCGAAGGCATGGTCGGCCTGGAGCAATTCCAGCCCTTGGAAATGGAAGCCGAAGCCGCCCGCGAAGAATCCCTGCCCGCCCGCACCTACGGCGTCTCCACCACCACCTCCCCCCGCGGATAGGCTACTGCTCAGAGTTCCGGCACAGCCGCCAGGAGCTTCCGGGTGTATTCATGCTGCGGCGCGCGGTAGAGGTCGTCCGCCGCGGCGTCTTCCACCACCCGCCCGCTCTGCATCACCAGCACGCGGTCGCAGAAGTGCTCGACCACCGCCAGATCGTGCGAGATGAAAAGATAAGTCAGCTTGAATTGCTCCCGCAGGTCCTGCAGGAGGTTGACGATCTGGGCCTGCACCGAGACATCCAGCGCACTGACCGGCTCGTCGCAAATGAGGAATTCCGGCTCCACCGCCAGGGCGCGGGCGATGCCGATGCGCTGGCGCTGGCCCCCGCTGAATTCATGGGGGTAGCGTTCCACATGCCGCGCTTCCAGGCCCACGGTTTCCAGCAGGGCCTTGCAGCGGTCCAGCCGTTCCGCAGCTTTCATCTTCGGGAAATGGATTTCCAGCGGCTCGCCCAGGATCTGCGCCACCGTCATGCGCGGATTCAGGGAATTGACCGGGTCCTGGAAGATCATCTGGATTTTCTTCCGGTAAGGCATGAAGGCGGCGCGGGACAGCGCGTCGATGCGGGCGCCCTGGTAGCTGATGGTTCCGGCGGTGGCCTGGACCAGGCGGACAATGGCCTTGCCGGTGGTCGATTTGCCGGAGCCGGATTCGCCCACGAGGCCCACGGAGGCCCCGGCGGGGATGTCGAAGGAGATGCCATCGACGGCTTTGACAAACCCGGTGGTGCGCTGCAGCAGGCCCGAGCGGACCGGAAAATGGACCTTCAGGCCATCAACAGAAAGAAGCGGAGTGGACATGGGGATTTTTTAACGCAGAGCCGCGGAGACGCAGAGGGTTCAGGAACGAAAGTCGGGAGGGGTTGGGTTGTTTTTGGGAAGTCCGTTAACGATTCGGTGGATTCCGTCCTTGAGATACTTTTCGCCAAAATTGATCACCAAACCAAGCTTCAATCCAGTCAACCGCAGGTAGGTAAGCATTTGGGCGTCGAAAATTCGATTGTATTCTGCCACAGCCTTGGAATCTACGATCACGAGACCGTTTACCTTCAGGTCGAGACGAAGCGGGTGTCCGAGCTTCTTGCCTTTATAAACAATGGGAACTTGCTCCTGCCGCGCAACCTCGTATCCACGAGAAACCAACTCTTCATAGAGGGCTTCTTCGTAAACGATTTCAACCAGTCCGGGGCCTCCTAGAGTTTTATGGACTTCCAGGGCGGCATCCACAATCGCACCACTGATCTCGTTTTCCTTCATCTCTGCGTCTCTGCGTTAAGCGGTTTCCAGCTTGGCGGGGTCGATGGTGGTGAGGCGGGGGCGTTTTTGGCCCAGTTTGGGAATGCAGTCGATCAGCGCCCGGGTGTAGGCGTGCTGCGGGTTTTTCAGCACCTCCTGCGTCGGCCCCTGCTCCACGATCTTGCCGCGGAACATGACCAGCACCCGGTCGGCAAAGCCGTTCACGATGCCGAAGTTGTGGGTGATCATCAGGATGGCCATGCCGTGCTCGCGCTTCAGGCCGGCCAGCAGCTCGATGATCTGCTTTTGGATGGTGACATCCAGCGCGGTGGTGGGTTCGTCCGCCACCAGCAGCTTGGGCCGGCAGGCCAGGGCCATGGCGATCATGACCCGCTGCTGCATGCCGCCGGAAAGCTGGTGCGGATAATCGTGCAGGCGCTTCTCCGGGTCCCGGATGCCGACCTGGTCCAGCACTTTCATGATCTCCGCATCGGCATCCGTGACCTCGGGACGGTGCAGATCGAGCGCTTCCTTGATCTGGGAGCGGATGGAGAAGACCGGGTTCAGCGAGGTGGAAGGTTCCTGGAAGATATAAGCGATCTCGCGCCCGCGCACGGCGCGCAGGGCCCCGCCTTCCAGAGCGGCGAGGTCGCGCCCGTCCAGGGCGATGCACCCGGAGACGCGGCAGGCGGGCGGCGGCGGGAGCAGGCGGGTGAGGGCCAGGGCGGTGACCGATTTGCCCGAGCCGGACTCGCCCACGACCGCGACGGTCTCCCCCGCGGCGATGGAGAAGGAAATGCCATCGACGGCGCGTCGGTATTCCCCCTGGTCAAGGAATTCGATGGTGAGGTTCTGGATGTCGAGGAGGGAGTTCATGGGAGTTTTTAACGCAGAGACGCAGAGACGCAGTGGGAGAACGGATGCAGGGGAAAGAGGGAAATCGGCATGACAGTTTTACTCTCTGCGCCTCTGCGTCTCTGCGTTGAAATCATGGGTTTGGATTGTGGGCCTTAGGGTCGAAGGCGGCGCGGGCGCCTTCACCGACGAAGCCGGCGAGGAGCAGGGTGGTGAAGAGGGCGAGGATGGAGGAAAGAGCCAGCCAGGGCGCATCGAGGTATTTCAGGCCTTGCTGGAGCATTTCTCCCCAGGAGGGCGTGGGAGGGGGGAGGCCGAAGCCCAGGAAATCCAACGCAGTCAGGGAGGAAATGCCGCCGATGAGGGTGAAAGGCAGGATGGTGACGACCGGGTTGAGGGCATTGGGCAGGATGTGGCGGAAGAGGATGCGCCCATGAGAGGCTCCGAGCGCCGCCGCAGCCTGGGTGTAGGTCATGGTTTTCAGCCGGTAGAATTCACCCCGCATGTAGTACGACAGGCCGATCCATTGGAAGATGGCAAAAACAACCAGGAGCACGGTGAAAGTCTGGCCGTAGATCGAGCCGATGAGGATGACGACATAGAGAAAGGGCAGGGCGGACCAGATTTCGATCAGGCGCTGGGCGGTGAGATCAAACCGCCCGCCCAGGTAGCCCTGGATGCCGCCAGCAAGGATGCCCAGGACGGTGGCGAGGGCGGCCAGAGCCAGGGCAAAGCTCATGCTCGTGCGGAATCCGTAAAGAAGGCGGGCCAGCACATCGCGCGCCGAGTCATCGGTGCCCAGCCAGTGGGCGGACGAGGGCGGATGCGGCGGGTTGCCGGGCTGGTCCAGGAAGCTCCGGTAGGGTCCGGATTTGATGGGCGGGAAAATCATCCATCCCTTTTTCTCCTGGAAAGCGGCGCTCTGTTCCAGGGCCAGATAGTCGGCTTCGGTTTTGTGGCGTCCACCGAAGGTTTGGGCGGAGTAGAAGTTCAGGGTGGGGAAATAGAGCCGGCCCTCATAGCCCAGCAGCAGTGGGCGGTCGTTGGCCAAGTGCTCGCTGAACAGGGAGAGAAGGTAAACCGCCACCAGGATGAGCAGGGAAATCCAGGCCCGCCGCAGGGAGCGGAAGCGCTGGAATTGGCGGCGGGTGACAGCGGAGAGCATGGCGGGGTCAGTCGAAACGGATGCGCGGATCGACCGCGGCGTAGAGAATATCAGAGAACAAGCGTCCCAGGATGGTGAAGAAGCTGATCAGGACGATGAGGCCGAGGACGACGTTGTAATCGCGCCCGACGATGGCGTTGTAGAAGAGCAGCCCCATGCCATCGATGTCGAAGACGCGCTCGATGAGCAGGGCGCCGGCGAACATGACGGTGAAGATTGAGCCCATGCCGGTGGCCAGGGGGATGAGGGCATTGCGCAGGGCGTGCTTCCAGGCGGCGGTGCGGAAGGACACGCCTTTGGCCAGCGCGGTGCGGACGTAGTCCTTGTTCAATTCCTCCAGCAGGCTGTTTTTGGTCAGGAGAGTGAGGAAGGCGAACTCGCCGATCATGTAGCAGGTGAGCGGGAGGACCATGTGGTGGAGGAAGTCGAGGGCTTTGCCCGCAGGAGAAAGGAATTCATGGTTGTCGGATACGACACCGGAGATGGGGAACCAGTCCAGGTAGCTGCCTCCACCGAAGAAAATGATGAGCAGGATGCCAAGGGCAAAGCCCGGAATGACGTAGCCGGCGAAGATGGCCACGGAAGTGGCCGTATCGAACGCGGAGTTGTTGCGGATGGCCTTGGCCACGCCCAGAGGGACGGAAACCAGATAAGCGAGGACAAATGAGGTGAGGCCGAAGAAGAGGGAAATGGGCATTTTCGAGAGGATGACGTCCAGGACCGGCTGGTGGTAGATGTAGGAGCGTCCAAAGTCGCCTTGGAGGAGGTTGCCCAGCCAGATGAAGTAGCGTTCGTGGGCCGGACGGTCGAAGCCGAAGTAGGCCTTGATGTTTTCGACTTCGGCGGCGGAGATTTTTGAAGCGTTGCCGCCGCGTTCGTTGGCCAGCGCCTGGACCCGCCCGATCAATTCTTCCACCGGTCCGCCGGGCACAAACTGGATGAGGATGAAGCAGGCGAGGGAGATGCCCAGGAGCGTGGGGATGACCAGGAGCAGGCGGCGGACGAGGTAGGTGGCCATCGGAGAAAAATCAGCGGCTCATTCTGGGTAGTGCACTTCGGCGGGAGGCGCGGGCAGAGGTTTGTTGGTCCGGCGGGCCTCATCCAGGGCGCGGGATTTCTCCGCGTCGAACCACCAATAAACCAGGGCGGCTTCTTCCCGGTTGTATTTGTCCAGCACATGCTCGGGGGTGCCGAAGCGGTTCCAGTAGAGGAGCCGGTGGCGCTCGGACTGCCAGAGCAGGACGTAGGGCTGGAGGGTGGTGAGGTGCTGGTCGATTTTCCGCAGGATGTCATTGCGGCGTCCGAGGTCCATTTCCAGTTTTTGGGCTTCGATCAGGGCATCGATTTCCGGGCTTTTGACGCCGCAGATGTTCTGGGTGGCGATTTCGCCGGCGGTGCGGGAGTGCCACATGCTTTCCGGATCGCGCAGGCGGGAGGCGGCCCAGTTGCGCCAGAGCATGTCGAAATCATGTTCGTCCACGCGCTTGGTGAAGGAGGCCATGGAGACGGTGTCGATGCGGGCCTGGATGCCTACGGACTTGAGGTCCTCGAGGTAAATCGTGAGGTGGGGCAGCATCTCGCCGTGGTGCAGGAAAACGAGTTCGAAGGGCTGGCCTTCCTTCGTCAGGACTCCGCTGGAATCGACGGTCCAGCCCGCTTCCTTGAGCAGGGCACGGGCGCGCTCGGGGTCGTAGGACAGCAGCGGTGCGCCAGGGTTGCGGTTGCCGGGATAGAGGTCGGGGTAATAGCTGTTGAGCAGGAAGTATTCATTGAACATGATTTTATCCAGCATCATCTCGCGGTTGAGCAGGCGGGCCAGGGCCTCGCGGACACGGACGTCCTGGAAGCGGGGGCGGCGCATGTTGATGGCAAAGCCCTGGAAGGCCTTCGGCTCCTGGTTGTAAACGGTCTGGCGCGCCACCCAGTTCATTTCCACCTGGGGGAAGCGGGTCTGCTCCGCCCAGATGCGGGCGGTGTAAATCGGGTAGAGGTCGAAGTCGCCCCGCTTGAGCATCTCCAGGGCTTTGTTGCGGTCCTCCAGCGCGCGGAAGACCAGGTAGTCGAAGTTGTATTTGTGCCGGTTGATGCGCAGCGAGCGCCCCCACCAGTCGCCCCGGCGCTGGAGGGTGATGGAACGGTTGGTCAGGACTTGGTGCAGGCGGTAGGGGCCGCTGACCACGGGGAAGTCGAAGTTGATCTCGTTGAAGTCCTTGTCCTGCCACGCATGGCGGGGCAGGGCGGTGAAGCCGGCCGCGGACCAAAAATTCTTCCAATGCGCCTCCTGGGCGGTGATGCGGACGGTCTTGTCATCGAGCACCTCCGGGCGGGAAAAGCGGCTGAGGTCCACGCGGAAGAGCGAGGTGAGGTGCTTGGGGTTCATGATGACGTCGTAATAGAATTGGACGTCATGGGCGGTGATGGGAGTGCCATCGCTCCAGGTGGCCTGGGGGCGGAGGCGGAAGGTGAAGGATTTCTTGTCCGGGGAAATTTCCCAGGATTCAGCCAGCACGCCGAGTGGTTCGTCCTTAGTGGGGTGCATGCCCACGAGAGACTCGAACATCAGGCCGGTGAGGTTGGCGGAGAAGCTGTTGTAATCGAGCCACATGTTGAGGGACTTGGGGAAAGCCCCGCCCCAGGTGAAGAAGCTTCCGCCGGGCACGGCGGCGGGATGGGCGATGGGATCGGCTTCTCTTCCCTCCTCGATGGGGATGGCGGCATCCACGACCGGGGGGCCGACTTGGCGGGGTGTCTCGCCTTCGCTGCCGCCCCCGCCGCAGGCTGCCAGCATCAAGGCAGCAAGGATCAGGGCAAGAAACGGGGCGGGAATGGAGGGCTTTAAGGGCTGCGGCATGCGCCCATAGCTTGGGCAATTTTTCCAATCAAGCAAGCCAGGGACTTGGGCAGTGTGGCTATTGAAGCCAGTTTTCCACCTTGAGCCGGCGCACGCGGGAATATTCTGCGCTGTTGCCGGTGGCCACGATGAGTCCCAAGGCTCGGGCGTGGGCGGCGATCCACAGGTCGTTCGGGCCAATCATTGTCCCCGCCTGCTCCAGCTCTTGCCGCACAGCGCCGTAGGCCTCATCGACCTGTTGCCCCAGGGGCAGGATATCCAGAGCCGCCAGCACAGCATTGACCTGGCGGGTCAGCCGGGGGGAGTTTCGCTTGCGTGAGCCGAACCGCAGCTCACCGGCGACAATCACGCTGGTGCAGATGGTTTCCGGACCCGCTTGGATGATCCGCTCTCTGATGGGTCCTGCAGGATTCCGAATCAGATGGGAGAGAACGTCAGTATCCAGGAGGTATCGATGGGCAGAGGATGCCATGGGTCAAAGCCGGACATCGTCCAGGCGCGGGAGTCCGGCATCGGTGTCGCTCCATCCTTCTTCCAGCGGTTCCAGCCGGGAGAGGACCTCAAGCAGGCTTTCCGAGCGGGGCAGGGGTTGGATGCGCAGGCCTCGTTCATCCTCCAGGATCAGCACTTCGGTTCCGGGCATTTCAAATTCCTTGGGAATGCGCAGGGCTTGGTTCCGCCCGTTGCGGAACAGGTGGACGCGCCTTACACGCCCGGGGGATTTGGAGGAGGCTCTTGGCATAGGCCCAGCATAGGCCGCCGCCCGTGCGATTCAAGCCTCGAAAGACGTGCCGCAGCCGCAGGTCTGCTTGGCGTTGGGGTTGCGGATGCGGAAGCCGGTGTTGGTCAAGCCGTCTTCGAAATCGATCGTCGAGCCGGCCAAATAGCCGGCGCTTTCCGGATCGATAAACAGGCTGGCCCCTTCCAGTTCCGTCCGCTGGTCGCCCTCGTGGGGGGCGTCGATGGTCATGTTGTATTGCAGGCCGGAGCAGCCGCCTTTGTCGATGAAGATGCGCAGCCCGGTGCCCGGGCGTCCGTCCTGGTTCACGAGGCCGCGGATGTGCGCGGCAGCTGCAGGGGTGAGCGAGACCATGTTTCCAACTAAGCCCTCCCGCGGCGCCTTGTCAAACCGGCGGCAGACGGAAAGGCCGGTTAACGCAAAGGCGCAAAGCCCGCTGCGCGGGCCGCAAAGGACGCAAGAGAAATGGAAAAGGGGGTTTTGAAGTCCCAATCCGTCTTTGGGAATTTTTTCCTTTTACCCGCACCACTGCCTTTCTGGCGTTCTTTGCGGCCCGCGCAGCGGGCTTTGCGCCTTTGCGTTAATGGTTCCAGCGCCTTTCACTCCGGCGTCCGCTGGAAATTTTCCAAGGAGACAGGAGGCAGGTAGGAGTTTTGCCTGCCGCGGGTCCACCAGCCTTCTTCCCCCGGGCGGGTGAAACGGTAATCCTGCACCACCGCCCGGACATACCGCGGCGGCCGTTCGGGGAAGGGATTCTCCTCCAGCAGGGCCAGCACCGGAGGGGAGCCCTCCAGCAGCCGGTGCGCCAGATGGACCAGCCAGGGGTTGCGCCGCGCATCTCCGAGGGCGGCGAACCACATTTGCCAGTCCAGCCGGGGCATGTGCCCGATGAGCAGCGGCGGCGGGCGGTCCGGCGGCCCGGGTTTGTAAGGGAAAACGTAGTCCTGCCACAGGATTCCGTCCTCGCTGCCCTGCAAGGTGATCTCCGGGCGCGCGGTGGTCATGACCGCGAAAAGCCCGTAGCTGTTGATCGAGCGCAAAGCGGAAACCCGCTCCACCACCGCAGCCACAGGTGCCGGCAGGGGCATGTTCATGCGGAAAGCCCTTGGGGCCTGCACGGCCAAAAACAGCACAAAGAGCGCGGCCCAGGCCGCGGCCATCGTGCTCCGTAACCCGCCCACCCGCCCCGTTGCCACACCCGCACCCGGCACCCGCCAGCACCTCAAGGTGGCGTCATCCAGCAGGGGCAGGCAAAGGACCAGCGCCAGCAGGTTGAAGAACCCGTAATTCCCCGTGGCCAGGATGCCCGCTTGCAGGGCGGCGAACGCACCCGCCGCGGCCAGGCGCGCCCGCCGGGGCAGGAAGATGGCCAGGGGCAGGACCAGTTCGATGAAAAACATCCCCGCGGCCAGGGCTGCTTGCATCCACTCGGGCAGATGGTGCAGGGCCCAGGCCGCCGGATTGGGCAGGGGCTGGGTCTCAAAGTGGCTGCCCAGCGCCGTCAATCCCCACCAGGAAACATCGCCGCTGGAGAGCTTCACCACGCCGGAAAACCACATCAGCTTGAACAACACCCCCCAGGCCAGCCAGCGCGCCACCGCCGCATGCCGCAGCGGCAGTCCGCCCGGACGCCAGCCCCATCGCGCCGCCAGCATCGCCACCACCCCGCATTCCAGCAGCAGTGCGTCCCACTGGAAATTCAGGAACGGCCCGCCCGCCGCACAAAACGAGAGATACAGCCCCCAGGCCGCCAGCAGCATCGGCCCCGCCAGCACCCCCGCCGCCGCCAGCAGGGAGGCCGCCAGTCCGGCCATCCAGGCCGCCCCCAGCGCCCCATCCCCCGCGCCCAGCCAGAACACCGTGGGCAGCTCCATCCAGCCATAACCCTGGCTGGATGCTTGCGCTAAAAATGCCTCCGCCGGCCAGACCCCCGCGCTCCCCCAGAGCCCGGAAGCCTGCATCCCCAATGAGGCAAATGCCGCCGCGAACACCGCCCCCACTCCGCGGACGAACAGGCCCATTCCCGTATCATGCGTGGCCGGCTCCGGCGCCGGGCCCGCTAGCACGGATTCCACCCGGGAAATCCAGGAGCGGTTCCGGGCGATCCAGCCATAGCCCCGCTCCATCAGCCCGGACGCTGCGGGCACCCGGCGGTAAATCCAGCGCAGCCACCGGGCCGTGCCGTGCTCCGCCAGGCATTCCACCACCGCGGCGGCGGCCTGGTGCCGCACCCCGTCCCGGCCGATGTATTGCAGCGCCCGCTCCGCATCCGCGCAGGAAATCCCGTGGCTGCCCGGTTCCAGGTCCTGCGAGGCCGCCGCTGGGATGTCCCGCCCCGTCCACCGCCGCATCCGCGCCACCGCCCGCCGGCAGAACCGGCAGCTGCCATCGAACACCAGCAGCGGGTCGGAAGGGGATTTCACGATGGACCCATGCTTGCCACAAAGTAATCTTCCCGTCCAACCCCCATGCCCGCCGATACACTCACCATCCACGAGATTTATCCCAGCGTGCAGGGAGAAAGCACCTTCGCGGGCCTCCCCTGCACCTTCATCCGCCTCACCTTCTGCGACCTCCGCTGCTCCTGGTGTGATACCCCCCAGGCCTTCTACGGTGGCGAAAAAATGGCCCTCGAGGCCATCGTGGACCGGGCCGCCTCCTTCGGCCTGCCGCTGGTCGAAGTCACCGGCGGCGAGCCCCTGCTCCAGCCCGCCTGCCTGCCGCTGCTCACCCGCCTTTGCGACCGCGGCTTCCAGGTCTTGCTCGAAACCGGCGGCCACCGGGACATCGGCCCGGTGGACCCGCGCGTCGTGCGCATCATGGACCTCAAATGCCCCGGCAGCGGCATGGCGGAAAAAAACCGCTGGGAGAACATTCCCCTGCTCACCCCCCGGGACGAAGTCAAATGCGTCCTCGCATCCCGTGAGGATTATGAGTGGGCGCGGGAGAAAGTCCTCACCCATGGCCTGGCCGCCAGGGTCCGCGCCGTCCTCTTCTCTCCGGTCTTTGGCAAAATCGAGCCCCGCGACATCGTGGCCTGGATTCTGCAAGACCGCCTCTCCGTCCGCTTCCAAATCCAGATGCACAAAGTCATCTGGGACCCCCAGGCCCAGGGGGTCTGATTCCGCCCCGCTTATGCAGCCGCGCTGGTTCCAGAAACTCGGCCTGCTCGGCACCTTTGCCGGCGCCCTGGCCTTCTACTTCCTGCTCGCGCTGGTGCCGCTGTTCATCCTCAGCGCCACCGTCGTCTATCAAATCCTGCATGTGGACATCACCCCCCAGGTCCGGGAACTGATGCGGGAACTGCTGCCCGCCTCCCTCGCCCAGACGCCGCAGCGGGTGGCCGATGCCGTGGCCGCGGGCACCTCCCGGGGCTGGTTCACCGCCGGATTCATCGGCGTGCTCTGGGCCTCCGCCAGCTTCATGAACGAGCTGGCGCGCGCCATCCACCTGCTCTTTGCCGATGTGCTGGACGCCGGCGCCGGCGGCTGGCGGCGCTGGCTGAAATCCCTGCTGCTCATGGTGCTTTGGTGCGGGGTGCTGGTGCTGGCCTGCATGCTTTTCCTTTTTTCCACCCGCCTGCCGGAACTGGCCCGGCACTGGTCCTGGCTTGAGGGCGCGGCGCTGGCTTCGGTCCAGGCCGGGCGCTGGCTGGCCACCGTGGCGCTGCTGGCTGCGGCGGTGCTGCTCACTCTGCGCCTGGTGCCGGTGCGCCCCGCGCCGTGGCGGACCTGCGCCGGCTGCGGACTGGGCGTGGCCCTGGTCTGGATGCTCATGGGCGCCGCCCTCACCCGGACGCTGCCGCTGATCTGGGCGCAAAGCCCCCTGCCCATCGCCTTCGGCTCTTTCCTGGTTGTTATGGCCTGGGCTTACGCCTGCTGCTGGACGCTCCTCTTCGGCGCCCTGCTCGCCAGCCGCCACCGGCGCGCGCTCTTCTGAACCTTAACAAGGCCGTGGTTTACCGCGAAGCCGTTCGGCATACTCAGGCCTGCAGCGATTTCAAACGGTGGAATTCCGTGCCCGGGCGGAAGAGTTCCTCCTGCGTGCCCGCTTCCACACAGCGTCCACCCTTCATCACCACGATCCGGTCCGCCATCCGGATGGTTGAGAGCCGGTGCGCCACGATGAATGTCGTCCGCCCCCGGGCCATCGCCTCGATCGCCGTCTGCACTTCCTTCTCCGAGATGACGTCCAGCGCGGAAGTGGCCTCATCCAGAATGATCAGCCGGGGATCGCGGATCAGCGCGCGGGCGATGGCCACGCGCTGGCGCTGGCCGCCGGAAAGCTTCAGCCCGTTCTTGCCCACCCGCGTTTCCAGCCCCTCCGGCAGCCCGGCCAGGAAGCCGGACAAATTTGCCGCCTCCACCGCGCGCGCCACCCGGACCCCGTCCACCCCTTCCAGGCCATAGGTGATGTTCTCCCGCAGCGTGCCGGAGAACAAAATCGTGTGCTGCGGCACCACCGCCACAAAGCGCCGGTAGGTCCGCATGTCCAGCTCCGCCATGTCCCGCCCATCCAGCAGGATGCGGCCCCGCTGCGGACGCCAGAACCCCAGCGCCAGATTCATCACCGTGGATTTGCCCGCCCCGGATTCCCCCACGAAGGCAATGCACTCCCCCGGACGCACATCCAGCGAAAACTCATGGACCGCCGCAGCCTGCTTCTCCGCATATTGGAATGTCACCTGGCGGAATTCCACCCCGCCTTCCACCCGCTCCACCGTGGTCTTCCCCTGGTTCTGTTCCAGATCGGTCGATTCCAGCACCTCCCCCAGCGAGCGGATGGCGTCGAAACCCCGCGTGATCATGGGAAAAATATTCAGGATGCCGAAGAGGCTCATCATCACGATGACGAACAGCCCGTTGTAAAGGACGACCTTCTCGAAGGAAAAGCGCCCGGTGTAGGCCAGCCATCCGGTGAAGACCAGGATGGCGAAATGCGCCGTCCGCATCGAGACCCAGGACGAGGAACTGAAAAACCCGTTGACCAGGTCCAGCTTCAGCCCCTTTTCATACACCCGGCCCAGGCGGTCCTCGATCTGGTGCAGCGCCCGTTCTTCCAGGCCGTGCGCGCGGGTCACCGGAATCAGCTCGATCATCTCCGCCACCCCCGAATTCAGCGCCTCCATCCCCTCCCGGTAGTCCCGGTTGCGCTTGCGCATCTGCGCCCGGAAAAAATGGCTCAATCCGATCATCAGCGGGATCAACACGAGGAAAAACAGGCCCACCACCGGGTCCGATCCGAAGCTCACCAGCAGCACCCAGGCCAGGGAAATCACCGTTTCCAGGCAGGAGTTGTAGAGCTGGTTGGCCAGCTGGGTGATGTCTTCAACGTCGCGCAGGATTTTTGCCTGCAGCCGCCCGGGATCGCTCCCCGTATGGTAGCTCATGGTCAGGCCCTGCAGCTGCCGCGCCACCGCCGAGCGCAGCCGCCGCTCGATCGAGCGCACCCGCCCGCTGGTCAGCAGCTGGAAATAATAATGGGATAGGGGGTTCTGCAGGATGCAGAGCAGGAAGATGAGGCAAATCCAGGCAAACCACTCGGGCGAGGCCGATTCCGGAGCGCTCGCAATCCGGATCACCTCGGCGGCGAAGATCGGAAACAGCAGCGCAGGGGAGTTTTTGATGATGTAGTAAAGAATGATCCGAAAATTGACATGCCAGGGGGAGTCCAGCAGCGCGGCCAGCGTGCGCCAGGGCCGCCGGGCCTGGTAGCGCAGTTCGATGTCGGGAGGCAGGGGATTCATGGCGCCAAAAGCGGACGGATGCGCACAGCCAGTTCGCGCGCCATCTCTTCCATGCCCTCGGGAGACGGATGCAGCAGGTCGGCGCAAAGTCCTTCCGGACCCGGCAGGCCGCCGATGGGAACATGCCGCACGTGCGGGCCCGCGGCGGCGGCGGCTTCGGCCACGGCCTGGCGGCAGGCGCGGGCCCGCCCGGCGTCACCGCCGGGGAAGTCGTCGAAATACCGGAACAAATCCAGGCAGAATACCGGACGCCCGGCCGACGCCACTGCAGCCACAAAAGCGCGCGCCCGCTGCGCGAACGCATCCGGCTCCAGGCTGCCCACCAAGTTGATTCCCAGCTCCAGCGTGGCGGCGTGCCAGTCCTTCCGTTCCGCGATGTGCGCGGCGATCTCCGGTTCCAGATGTGCGCTGCCGCCAAACCCCAGGTTCAGCAGGTCCAGGCCCAGCAGCCGGGCCAGCCGCGGGGCGTAGCTCCCGGCGGCGGTCAGCGCCTCCATCCCCTGGGTGATGGAGGACCCGTAACACAGCAGCGTGCGCGCCGGCAGCTGTTCCGCCCGCGCGGGCGTGACCTCCCCCCGCGTGCGCACCGGCCCCACAGAGGCGCGGAAATGGAAAAGAATGCGCCGCAGCTCCGGATCGAACCGGCGTCCCGCCTGCTCCCGCAGCAGCCCGGTGGGGCTGCCGTCCCCGCTGTGGCTTTTGAGCCAGTTCCAGGTGTATTTCCCGGCCAGCGGGATGTCATGCTCGCCCGGCGAAAGCATCATCGGCCAGACCAGAAAATCGCCCAGATACAGTTCCGCCCGCACCGGCTGGCCTCCGGCCACGTAAACCCTCACATTCCCCCCCCCGGTCCGGCATTGCAGCGGATTTCCACCCCTGCGGCCTGCAGGCACTTTTCCTGGCAGCCCGGATTGGCCGCGCTCCGCACGGCCAGCGGCAGCCGGCTGAACACATCCCGCCGTTCCTGGGGATGCGGAAGAAAGGCTGCCACATTGTGCAGGGTCACTCCGGTTGAAGGCATGCCGTTCCACCATGACAGCGTTTCCCCGCCCATCAATCCCGATATCTGCGCCTCCACCGGTGATCAAATTCCCATGTCTGGTTTCGCTTGCCGGATGATGGTGGGCAAATGCATTCTCTTTTTCCATCTCATGAAACATGCCGCCCTCTCCCTGGTTTTCCTGGCCGCCCTCATTTCCCCCGCCTCCGCCGCGGGCCATGTCTGGGTTGAGGCCGAGGCCCTGGCCAAGTCGAACATCTCCTTGCAGGGCGCGCCCTGGAACAAGCCGGAACTCCTCTCCGGTGGCAAAGCCATCCAGGTGAACATCGAGCCCAGGGAAGCCGCCGCCAAGATTCCTGCCGAAGGCATCCTCCTCACCTACGAATTCGACGCCCCCTCTGCCGGCTCCTTCGAGGCCTGGAACCGCGTCGGTTTCGAGAACATCCGCGCGCCCTTCCGCTGGCGCATCAACGGCGGCGCCTGGCAGGACAACAGCCAGGAGACCCACCGCACCATCGATGTCATCGAGGCCGCCTTCTGGAATCCCATGGGCTGGACTCCCATGGGTCCCGCCGAACTCCGCGCGGGCAAGAACACCCTCGAGATCGAACTCCGCGCCGTCATGGAAAAGAAGGGGGACAAAGAGGAGGCCCGCCGCCTGCTCTACGTTTCCGATGCCTTCTGCTTCCACTCCGGCCCCTGGACCCCCAACCACCACCACCCGCCCGGGGATGCCTGGATGCAGGAGGCCGACCGCAAAGCCGCCGCCCAGGTCTTTGCCGCCGCCGCTCCGGAGGCCGGGGGCGCGCGGGCCGTTACCGACTTGAAAGGCCTCTGGCAATACGCCGCCTGGGACGAGCGCGGCCCCATCACCGAAGAAACCCGCACCCGCGGCGTGGACGCCCTCCCCGATCTTTCCACCCTCCACTGGCTGGGCATGGAGGTGCCCGGTGACCGCAACCGACGCCTCCCCGGCCACCTCTTCAACCACCGCTACCTCCTCCGCACCCGCATCGATGTCCCCGCAGATCAAAAAGGCCGGTCCTTCTTCCTCGACCTGCGCGAGATCAGCCTCATGGCTTCGCTTTTCGTGAATGGCAAAAAAGCGGGGGATTTCGACACCGTCCTCGGCTTCTGGAAGCCGGACATCACCGCCTTCATCGAGCCCGGAAAAACCAACGAGATCGTGCTGGTCTTCAAGGACGCCTTCTACGCCATGCGCCCGAACAACGAGGGCCGGACCGTCCGGGACGATTACTACATCCCCATGTCCCTCTTCCAGGGAAACCAGGGCACCACCATGCGCTTTGACTATCCCGTCCGTGGCGCCGAAGAAACCGGCATTCTGGAGGCCGCCCGCCTCGTCTCCACCGGCCCCGCCCGGGTCGAGGACGTCTTCATCCGCACCGGAGTGGCCGCCGGGCAGATCGAGGCCGATCTCACCCTCGCCACCTCCGCCGCGGGCAAGCTGGAGGTCCAGTCCGTCATCCAGCCCTGGCCGCAGGGCGAAGCCGCCGCCTCCTTCCCCGCCGCCACCGTGGACGCGGCGCCCGGCCAGCCCGCCCGCGCCTCCTTGAAAATGCCCCTGGGCGGCCTCCAGCTTTGGTGGCCGGATGATCCCAAGCTCTATCAACTCGTCACCACCGTCAAATCCGGCGGACGCGTGGTCGATGTCCACCGCACCCGCTTCGGCGTCCGGGAGTGGCAGGTGAAAGGCAACCAATTCCACCTCAACGGCATCCGCTGGCAGTTCCGTGCGGACCTCAGCGGCTACGACAAACCCAAGCCGGACCTCGCCGGCGCCCGCGCCTTCTGGGAGAAGGCCGGCATCACCATGTTCCGCCTCCGCTTCCAATACAACTGGGGCGGCATGCGCTACGGGCAGACCCTCGCCTGGATGGATGAACAGGGCATGCCCGTCCGCCTCCACGCCGGCTCCTTCGACGGCCAGCACGCCGCCTACGACATGGGCCGCAGCAAAGAACAGCCCAACACCCGGCTCTACGAAAACTGGCGCAAGCAAATGCGCAACCGCGCCACCGAATGGCGCAACCACCCCAGCGTCTTCATTTGGGAGCTGGACAACGAGGTCATCTACATCAACTCCCGCAACCTCGGCAAACTCGACTTCGCCGAGCCCGAATTCAAAAAGGCCGCCGAAGAACTCGCCGCCCTTGATCCCACCCGCACCGTCGTCACCGGTGGCGGCAATGCCCTCCGCGACCAGTCCCTCCCCGTCTATGGCGTCCACTACTTCGAAGTCAGCGACCGGGAATACCCCCAGGAAGCCCACACCATCGAGCAATCCCTGGCTACACAGAACAAAGGGGATGGCTGGCATCCCTGGCCGATGGACTTCGATAAAAAACCCATCTTCATGAGCGAGACCGCCTTCCTTCCCGGGCGCAACGCCGCCGGCTTCGCCGCCGTGGGCGGAGAAATCACCTTCCTGGGCAAGACCGAGGCGAAGCCCGCCGCCGGTAAAATCGCCCGCTGGCTCACCGAAGGCTACCGCTGGAAAGGCGTGGCCGCCTTCCACCACTGGCTGGATGACAACTTCACCGGCAACACCCACTTCTCCGCCTTCCAGCCTGTGGCCGTCTTCTGCCGCGAGTGGAACTGGACCTTCGGCTCCGGCCAGTCCGTCACCCGCACCTTGAAGGTCTTCAATGAAACCCGCTTCGCCGATCCGGTGGAGGCTGCCTGGCAGTTCACCGTGGACGGAAAAGTCGTGGCCGAGGGAAAAAAATCCTTCGCCCTCGCCCCCGGCTCCTCGGAAGAATGGCCCATCACCTTCCAAGTCCCTGCCGCTGACGGGCGCACCGCCGCGGAATTCATCCTGACTGCCCGCCACAAGGGCCGGGAGGCCTTCCGCGAGGCCAAGTCCGCCGTGCTCATCGATCCCGCCGCCGGCCCCAAACCCGCCGTTTCTGGCGGGGACCTCATCGTCTGGGACCCCCACGGCACCGCCGCCCGCCGCCTTCAGGCCCGCAGCGTGGCCTTCAAAGAAGTCAAATCCCTGGCCGAGGTTCCCGAGCGCTTCGGCCTGCTCATCGTGGGCAAGGACGCCATCCCCGCTGCTGATGCCACCAACCCCCGCTGGCAGGTCCTGGCCGCCTCCGGCAACCGCATCCTCGTCCTGGAACAGGAACACCCCCTCCATTTCCAGGCCGTCCCCGCTAATTTCGACCTCGCCCCCTTCGCCCGCGGGCGCATCGCCTTCCTCCAGGAATACAGCCATCCCGCCTTCTCCGGCCTCGCTGATGCCGACTTCTTCACCTGGTCCGGCGATGGCGCGGTTTATAAAAAACCTTACAAAAAAGCCTCCACCGGCGCCCGCTCCCTGGCCCACTGCGATGACAACCTGGCCTTCAGCATGATCGCCGCCTGTCCGGTCAACGAGGGACTCATGCTCCTCAGCCAGGCCCTCGTCGGGGAAAAACTCGGCACCGACCCCGTCGCCCAGCGCCTTTTCGACAACCTCGCCGCCTACGCCGCCTCTTACAAGCTGGTCCAGAAAACCAGCGCCGTCGCCGCCGATCCCGCCACCCCCACCGGCAAGCTTCTCGCCGGCATGGGCATGAATTACCAGCCCGCCGACGACCCCGTCCAGGCCCTCCAGGGCGGCGCCCAGGTCGTCGTCGTCCAGGCCACTCCGGACCGCATGAAGCGCCTGGCCGCCGCCGCCGGCACCGTCCGCACCTTCACCGAAAAAGGCGGCTGGCTCATGATCATGGGCATCACCCCGGAAACCCTTGCCGACTTCAATCAAATCGCCGGCACCGACCACCTTCTCCGCCCCTTCCGCCAGGAAAAAGTCCAATTCGCCCCGGTGCGCGACCCCCTCACCGCCGGGCTTGGCCTCCAGGACGTGGTCATGTCCTCCGGGCGCCGCATCCAGGACTTCAACCGCGACGAATGGCCCGTCGATGACGGCTTCCAATGGATCGTCGATCTCGATGACATCGCCCCCTTCTCCAAGTTCCCCGGCCCCGAATACTGGGGTGATCCCCAGACCAAGGGCCCCGGCGACGACACCTGGCCGCTCAACATGGTCAACGGCTACCTGGCCGACACCCACTGGCGCATGATCTTCTCCATCCACCTTGCCAAGGGCGACCCCACGAAGTGGGACATTGAGTTCCCCCGCGAGGAAGAAGTGACCGGATTCTCGATTGCGCCCAACGGCCTCTACCATGAGATCACCCGCCTGCGCCTTGTCTTTGACGGCAATCCCGCCACTGCCCAGGAATTCGACCTGGCCGGGACCGACCGCACCGACCTCGCCGTCCAGCCCGTCAAAGCCCGCAAGATGACCGTTGAGCTGCTGAAATGGAACCCCAAGGGCAGCAACGATGTCATCGGCGTGGACAACCTCTGGATCCGCGTGCGCCGTCCCGAAGGCTTTGCCGAGAAGGTCAAACCGCTGCTCAACATCGGCGGCCTGGTCAAATACCCCCGCGGCAGCGGCGGCATCGTGCTCAACCAATACAACATCATCGAAAACGAGCAAAACCCGGCCAACGCCCAGAAAAAGCAGATCGCCACCGCCACGCTCCTCCGCAACCTCGGCGCCTCCTTCGCTGGCGGCAAAACCATCGTCGCCGGCCTCGGCCTCCGCTACGCCCCGGTCAGCCTGGATGCCTTCTGCAACCTCTACCTCAAGTCCGGCCGCGGTTTCCCCGTCAAAGACAACGACCTCGGCGCCCTTCCCGTCGGCGCCCAAAAGTTCGCCGGAGTGGACTATCAAATCCGCGACTTCGCCACCTCCCCCCTGGAAAGCGGCATCCTCCTCAACCGCTCCAACTACAAAGTGGAAAACCCCAAGGACGAGGTCAAAGACATCCCGGTGGGGCGCAAGGCCGATGCCCTCTTCTTCCTCCACACCCTCCTGCCCGGGGACGCCTGGAAGCCCCGCAGTGCCCAGGATGCCGAGCCCACCGCCTTCAAATACACCGTCCGCTACGCCGATGGCACCAGCCAGGACGTGCCCGTGGACCTGGGCCTGGGCGTGGCCTCCTGGCTGCAGGACCAGCCCAAGTCCCTGCGTGACGCCGCCCTGGCCTGGCAGGCCCCGGCAGCCGGAGGAAAAACCGCCGTCATCTATCAAATGCAATGGACCAACCCCCGCCCTGACAAAGAAATCCAGTCCCTGTCCATCGCCTTCGGCCCGGACAAATCCAAATGGGGCGCCCCGGTCGTTCTCGCCATCACCGCCGCCGAGGCGGGGCGCTGAGGGATTGAGTGCGGCAGCGTCTGCCTTCGCAGGGGCGGCCCAGGCCGTCGCGCCCCTGCAAGAAGGGCAGGCCTGGCCACTCAATCACTTACTGAGCTTCGTACAGGAAGTTAATGTTGGTACAAACCCTGCTGCAAGAGCAGGGCATGAAGATACAACAGACCAAGCGTCAGGAAAAGATGGAAAAGCGGCGGCTGGAAGGCT
>Ga0073934_10004013_pt1 | contig 25369 bp, 22 predicted proteins | sample LarsenN4metaG_FD_76834 | JGI IMG/M metagenome (GOLD analysis project Ga0073934, IMG submission 76834) | Hot spring sediment bacterial and archeal communities from British Columbia, Canada, to study Microbial Dark Matter (Phase II) - Larsen... ... | reverse complement strand
GGTAGCCGTGTCAGGCCCACCCAGCTCGATGGTCTCATTGGCAAATCGCCCCTGTGTAAGGATAAACGACAAACATGTCACGAGGTCGTCGAGGTAGATGGGCTGGATTGGTGCGGCCCCGTCCCCGATGATTGGGATGACTCTGGCTCTCGCCAGTTTCATCAAGGCAATCCACGCCGGAGCCGTCCTGCCGAGCACGATCGTCGGCCTGACGATGACGTAGTTCAAGCCACCTGCGCGCACGATCTGTTCGGCAAGCTCCTTCGACTGCGCATAGTAGTACCGCCGCTTGTCCTTGAATTTGACGGCGATGGTGCTCACGTGGAGGAAATTGCGCACGCCCGCTCGCCTGCACTCCTCGACCAGCGCGCGCGTCCCTTCCACGTTGACCTTGAAGTATTCCTCAGGATTGGTTTTCCCGGTGGCAGCCGCCAGATGGACGACGGTCTGAACCACTTCAAGTGCCTTCCGGTACGCCTCCCTGTCTAGGAGACTTCCCCTGACGACAACTGATGGCCTTCGGGTCGAGCCCGGGATTTCAAGCGCGGCCGGATCCCTTGTGAGGCAGTAGACACGAGGAAACCGTTCCTCATCCAATACGGCCAGGAGCGCCCTCCCGATCAGTCCGGTCGCACCCGTGATGAACAGACCCCTCATGTGTGCCTGATCTCTCACAAAGCCTCCTACGACACGCACACTCTGCTGAGATGGTTCCCCGCGAGGGCACGATCTGTCCGGAGAAAACACACGACTACTTGTCCCACTACCGATCTCCGCCGTGACGCGCCACGGACAGAGCTCCGGCAAGGGCTCGCTCCTCCACGGTGGGTCGTACGCCCTCGTACACTTCTTCCACGACATACAGCGGGCGCTGTTTGATCTCGTCGAATATCCGGCCGACATATTCCCCCATTATGCCTATGCAAATTAATTGGACTCCCCCGATGAATAATATGCCGATCATTATCGTCGCCCACCCTTGAACGGTATAACCCAGAGCCTTCTGAATGAATACGGAGCACGCATACAAGAATCCCAACAATGATGCAAGATAGCCCAGCCAAGTGGCTAACTTTAGAGGGGTACTTGAAAAGGAGGTAATTCCATCAATGGCGAACTTCAGCATTGTGCGAAACGGGTACTTTGTAATACCCGCGTGCCTTTTATCCCGTGCATAGTACACACCGGCCTGGCGGAAGCCGATCCAACTAACCAATCCCCGGACAAACCGATCTTTTTCTCTCAACTGTTTGAACTTTTCGACGGCACGTCTACTCATCAATCTAAAATCACCGGTATCAACCGGGATGTCAATTTTCACCAATATCTTGAGGATCCGGTAGAATAGCTTTGCCGTCATCAATTTAAATGTCGTTTCACCCTCTCGCTTTTCGCGAATCCCGTAGACTACATCATAGCCTTGCTCCCATTTTTCGATGAATGCTCGAATCAGCTCGGGTGGGTCCTGCAGATCAGCATCGATGACCACGACGGCATCACCCCTCGCTATGTCGAGGCCTGCGGTGATCGCGGTTTGATGACCAAAGTTCCTCGAGAATTTCACGATTCTTACATTCGGGTCCCGGTCCGCTAGGTGGACGAGCCTGTGATACGAGTCATCCTTGCTGCCATCGTCGATGAAAACCATCTCATACGAAAAGCGATCGAGAGACTGTGCCACCTGTCTCATGCGTTCATAGGAGGTCTCAATCACTTCGGACTCATTGAAAACGGGGACTACGATGGAAAGCAATCGGCTGTCAGCCAGGGATCGACCCTCAGGGTGATGGTGAGGTGACAAATAGCGATCCATCATGATGAGTGTCTCGATCTCCACAAGCGCTTGATCACATAGTCATCGCGAGTGACTGCCAGAGACATCGGCCACATGAAGCGGAGCCTCGGTCTGATGTGTAGTACAAAAGGACCTACACTCTCCATGTGTGTTGGGGTTAGGGGCAAGCATTGCCTTGGAACGATGTGCGAGTGTCCAAATGATCCAAAGGACGACCGCAGTAAAAGCGAATAGCGGCAGGGGGGAGGTACCATGCTCGAAGAATTCTCGGTACTTGCCCCCCATGCGTGAAAGGGTGGTTAGCACGGGGAGCTTGAAGCCACCCAGGAAAATATGGACAATAGGATCCAGCACACCTAGACCGCGCTCGACGTCTCGATGCATCGCGAGAGACCATGACCCTGCTACAGAAACAAGAGCCGTGAAGTAGATGGGGAGCCGGGGTAGGGAGTTGAGAGCAATCGCGGCGGGTACGAAAAGGAATGGAAGCGCGGGAGTCATATAGCGGATGCCCGTGTTGAATTGGAGTCGGGTGTAATTGGATCCACTGAAGAACACCCACAAGGTGACAAAGAGCATGATCATGGATGTGAGTTCGCGTGTGGGTAACAGCTGGCCAGTCCTTCGATTTCTCAGGGGAGATACGACCGCGAGGAGTAGGATCGGACTGCTAACGAAAAGACCGTATCGGTAGTCGAAGGCCAGGGAGAGGAGCAAATCAAGCTGTGGCCAGCCGAACCCCCGATAGCCGAGCTCGATCCACTCGACTGGTGGCATCCAGTGTTGACCGGGGTAGAAGGGATGCCCAAAGCTTTTCCACTGATAGAACCAGAGCAGGCCTACCGGTCCCAATGTGCCCAGTATGTAGTAGCGGCAGTGACGCACCGCATCCCTCATTGAAACAGCATGGATTCGCTTAGCAATGCCGTAAATGAAGAGGCCCAGAAGAAAGACGATTCCGCTGTAATCGAATAGCAGCGCAGTGCCGCCGGCGAGGCCGCCAAGGAAGAATCGGGTGCGTGCCGACCACCGATCGCTACCCCACGGGTTCCACACCGTCACAAATCCAAAAAACGCGATGTGCCCGAGCATGAGATTTTGGTTCAGGTACCCTGTTCTGAAAAAGACCGGTGTCCCGAAGGCATAGAGCAGTGCCATCCAAAGGGCCGTCTGATCCGATTCGAAGACACGACGTAGTACGTAGAACATCACGACAACGCCTAGGGCAGAGCTAGGAGCCATGAGCATCAACTGCATTACGAAGGCTGCCAGCCCGAACTTGATATCGAGTCCACGGCGCCATGCCTCCTTGTAAAAGTCTCGTGCCATCGGCCAAGGAGAATTGTACGTGGGTGGCTCAGCCAGACCGGTCGCTGCACGATTGCGGTTGACGCGTTCGACAACGCGGTCGATGAGCGGCCGTGACAAAGCGTAGGGAACCGCTGCGAGCATCGACACCCCGGGGTTGTTGCCGATATGCCAGCCGTAGCCCTCTTTCTCGAACAGGTCCGGGTGCATGTGGTGGTATTCGTCGACACGAAACGAAAGATGATCACCGATCGCTAACGCAAGGTAGATTTCCCGCGAAATGTTCGTTGCGAAGTGTAGCGAGTACACCAGCCAACAGGTGAAGAACAATCGGATCGCGATCCCTCCGGGGGAAAACCGCCACGGTACCGGATCGAATCGGTCAACGTCCGCCGACGAGGCTGCCTCCAGCGGTGTTCGTATTATCCCCGTCTCCATCCGCGTAGCTGTATCAGTCGGCACGGCCCGTCCCACGCTTGGTGCTGAAGATGCGCCGTCGCACTCGTGTGGTGTCAGCACTGGTTCGGCCAAGACCTTTCTCCGGGTACCTGCTTCGTCCTCAAGACCGATAGGCACTCGAGAAAGCTACGATCTGTTTCGCACAAGTATTGAACGCACATCGGAAAGTACGGTGGGCTGAATAATCGATAGGACAAGGCAATACACGAGAAGCGCCGAACCTCCTGCCATCCATATGCTAACAGGTGGCAAAAAGTATAAGCCGCCTGCAAGAGCGACCCCTCCGATGAGTGGTCGCCAAACGTGATAGCAAAATGGAATCTCAGCAATCGTGCAGCGGGCGAAATAATAGGCGACTCCCCAGATCAGAGCTTCCGAGGCCACCAAGGTGCAAGCCGCACCCATTAAACCATAATGAGGAACCAAGATCACATTCAGTACCACGGTGAGGCCCGCGCCGCAGGCCGTGGCAAGAAATTCCAACCGCTGTCTGTCAAATGCAATGAGTGAATAGCGGTAGTGACCACTCATCAAGGAAAGGGGGATCAGCCAGATCATTACTCGGAACACCACAACGGCTTCATGATATTGCGGCCCATATACGAGCGTAATTAGTGGTTCGGCAAAGGCTGTGCCGACTATACCCAGGAAGACGGCTGACCAAGCTGTAACCTGAATCGAGGTTCCGATAAGGCGCTGCAGAACTTCGAGCGGTCCTTGGGTACAGCGGGTAATCGATGGCAGCAAATTGAAGAAGTAGAGCCACACAAAGGTGTGCAAGGATATCACGATGCGGTGGGCAGAGCCGAACCATCCGACTTCCGAGCCGCCGATTACCATTCCGAGCCAGACCGTGGCGGAATACATCTTCAGTGCCCACACGAACTCGCTGGCGCCAATGGGCAAGGCTTGCCGGAACACCGAGCGCGCGAACGAGGAATCGATGCGGCTCCGCAGCGACCCAAAATGGCGAGAATACCCGCACAAGTAGAAGATCACCACGCAGATCAGGGCGGCTCCCTCGACCACCGGAACGATCCACAAGCTTTCCGACCCTCGCACGCACAGAAACACAGCCGCCGAAAAAAATGACCAGCGAATGATTGAGGCCAGGGCCACATACCCCATCAGGTCCCGGCCCTGGAACACCCACGGAAGCGTTCCGGGCAAGACGAACAGGGTCAGTCCGTAGAGCACGATCAGTCGCTTCACGGGCCATGGTTTGTCGATGACAGCAACACCCAAGAACAACACCGCAAACGCCGCCATGGCCAGCAGGACGCGAAGCAGGATGATATGGGTTGCCAGGCGGGTCAGCACCCCTTCGTTTTTCGCGACCTCGCGCGCCCCGAACGGGCTCAACCCGCAATCCACGAGCAAGGTGAAGAAGAACATGACCGCCAAAGCGAATTCGAGCATTCCGAAGTGTGCCGGCCCCAGGACACGAGCCAGATAGGCGAAGGCGAGGAGCGCGAATACCTTGCTCAACACCTCGCCTGCGGACAGGACTCCAAAGTTCGCCACAAGCCGTGGAGCCCAAGAATTCTTAGTTGGCATCATTCGAACGCCCTGCAAAGTGCCTTCGGATCATGCTAGGTCCGGCAATTCCTAGACCAATCGGGACGAGAATTTCAACCGTCAATCTGGGTGCCACCGAGGTGGCGCTCGACCCTCCTAGACCATTACCTCGCATATTCACTGTTTTCGTCGAAGCGGAGGCGCGACAGTCTCCGCGTCCATTCCGAGGTCGGGGTATGCCAGGCCTGTGACTCTCCGTGGCAGAGTAGTCTCCGCTGCCAGTCCACGCCGGAATGCCCGCCGACGCGGCAGAGCCAGATAGTAGCCGGTTCCCGCAGCCCCGATGCCTATGAGGCTTAACACAAAGAGCACGCCCTTTCGGACCCAGTCCCGTTCGGTAACGAGCCTGAGCGGTTCGAATGTGTGAAGGCTCGTGATGGCTGCTCGGATTCGGCTCCAGCGGTCACTGCGTTGCACTGTCCCGTCGATTGTGGAGACGTAGGAGACCGTGCCCTGCTTATCGTCGAACATGATCCGGTATGCCGGAAGTGGTCCCCAAGAGTAGTCAAAGGTATGACGCCTCACGAGATCGATGTGGTGGACGGGGGTCTGGATGGAAAACTCATCCCGGGCGATCTGCTCCGCCAACTCCTGGGTAACCGTGAACAACTGCCTCGATCGGGCGTCGATCAGGTGTGAGACGCCGGATTTCAGGCTCACTTGGTACGCCAATGTGTCCCCGATCCGCCTCAGGCTCAGCCTATTCACCTCGGGGTAAGATCCCAGGACCCTCGCCAATTCCTCGACGGCCTCAGCCGGAGACACCGTGACCTCTCGGAAATTCACCGGCCTCGCTTCTTGCTGGCGGGCCGGTCCGGGGAATAGGGGAGGCATCATCATCACGATCCCGCTAATGAGCCACACCAGGATGAACAGGCCAACAAACACAGCAATCCATTTGTGGACTGTGTACACCGTTCGCCTCATCCGTACCTCTCCCCTATGCAATAGCGTGTTAGGTGGATCATGTCTTTATTGACGAAATAGCGTACTCAATCCTCTACCACATGCGTCTCGAAAACCTGTCGATACTTCTGCCAACGTTCCCGGTTAAACCGGCCATCAGCGGCGAGGCAATCGGCAGCCGCATATGCCATGTACAGGGCATGATGAGTGTTGTCGTGGGCAAAGAGACCCTGGCGACCAAAGGTGAGTAAGCCCTTTATTTGACCTAGCCAGTCGTCCAGCCGGTCGAAATGCACCTCGTAGCCTTGGCGATAAATCGGATAGGCCTGCCGGAGGCGCCGTGTCACGACCTCCTTTACTGAGCTCCTCACTGGGATTCCGGCAGTCTTGAGAGCATTACTGACCAGTTGGCCTAACTCCTCGTCGCTCTTGGTCCACTCTGGACTATCGGGAGAACAGGGGAGCTCGGCACAGAGGACAGTAATGTTCTGTGGACCCTGACCATCGCTGTAGTTTTTTGGTTCTGATACGCGGGAAATCGGGATATCTAACTCCGGAAAGTAATGGGCGTCGTACTCGCTGAAGCGCTCCTGTTCCAGGACGAGGTAGATCAGGATCATCGCCCGGTAGTCTATCCGGTTCGCCGCCTCCAGCAGCTCGTCCGGCGCCTTCGGCTGCAGACAGCGGAGCAGGACGGTCACCGGCAGCGTGGACCAGATGTGGTCTGCCTCCAAGGTCCGGACGCCCCCCCCCTGCTCGTAGGTCACGCCGTGGACACTCAATCCCGTCCGCTCCACGGATCGGACCTTGGCGCGGAACTCGAACCTCGCGCCAGCGGCGCGCGCTGCATGGAAAAACGCCTCAGAAATTTGCCCGTAGCCTCTTTTCGGATAGAAGAACCGCCCATTCCCGGAGGGTTTCAGGCCTGGGACCGCGGACAGGACTTTTCGAACCACCTTCCCAAGGGAGCTGGCCCCTACCCGCCGGCGGGCCTGGGTCACCGACAGCTCCTCGGGTGGCACCCCCCAAACCTTACGGGCGTAGGGAAAGTAGAAGTCGCGGCAGATGGTCCGGCCCAACCCGCGCTCCAGGACCGATGCAAAGGTTTCCTCCTCAGTGCGCCTGCGACTCCGAGACAAGACTTTGAAAACAAGATCAGCGGCCACACCTGCCGCGAAGCTGGGTGGAAGCCGAAGGGCCAGGTCGAGCGGCTTCAGCGGAAAATGGATCCACCTTCCCCGTAACCGGATCCGCCCGTGCCGAGGCCGGTCCAACAAGTCATCGCCGACCAATAGCCGAATATCTCGGAGGATCTCGGGATCGCAGGCAGGGTGGAGCCGGTGGCTTCCATAGTCCACCCGCATGCCTGCCAGGTCAAAGCTGCCCGCGTTCCCTCCCACCACGCGCTGTTGCTCCAGCACGGTGACCCGGGCCATGCCGCGGCGACTCAGTTGAAAGGCCGCCCCCACACCTGCCGGTCCTGCGCCCAGGATGGCCACGTGCGCAGGTGCCGACTTCTCCGCTCCCATACCACTCATGGCATGACGGACCGCGCCTCAGATTCCTCAACCTCACAACTTTGCATGCACTGTAATGACACCAGAGGCGGGAATGTTGGCTCTGACCTTTTGACCGGCAGTAATTGCTACCTCCGGCAAATCCACATCGTATTGGGTCCCAGTGGTGTATTTAATTCCATAGGTTCCAGGCGGCAACCCCTGAATAGTGAAGGTTCCCTGACTACCTGCTTTCACAATCACCACATGTTTCCCGTCTCTGTTGACGAATGCCACCGGATCAAAATCCTTGTTATTTGTCACTGCGTCTATTCGGATCGCACCCCCTCGTACGTATTTGAAATATTGCCGCAGAAATTTGGTTCTGTCCCCTACGATGATCTGTGGATTCGCCGGATCAGTTACCACATCTATCACGTAATAGTTTCCCCCATTATCCGGGCCAGGTCCCGCCAACGTGTACTGTGACCACGCCGAATTCCGGCCCAATTTTAGATCTTCGTGCAGCTCCTGATAACTCGCCCCGATCCATTCCAGCATTGCTGTCTTGATCCCGTACTCCGCTGCTCGCCGTCCGATCGCCTCGAGGCTCGAACGGGAAACTCCCCTGTACCGATGATAGGACAGCTCGGACACCTACTCTCGTGCACAAGGGACCTCCATCATCGCGTCGATATAGGCGACCGCGCTCCCCATGTTCGTGTTAGAGGCGGCAACAAAGCGTGGAGTGAACCCATTCGCCTTCAGTCTCTTCGCCGCAGCGACGATAGCATCCCCTATTTGCTTTCCCCTCCAGAAAGCCGTGTTATCGGGCTCAAGTATGACCTCCCAAGCGTCGGGAATCCATCCGTACTTCTTCTTCAGGTGGAGGTACGTTGCCAGCACGAACTCTGCGTACTCCTCCGGCGAATCGTCGTGGTTGTAGTCGAGGCCGGGACACTTTATTTGTCCCGTAAACGCCACGTATGTGAGATTGATATAAAGCCTTTCTCCCCTCGCCTCCAGCCGCCGCTTGAGCGGAAGCACAACCGTATCAATCTGATGATCCAGTCCTGAGAACTGAAACCCGGCCCAATTGATCACAAATGGATTACTGTTGTCATTGACCGTCGAGTACCGAACACATCGCCACGTTGGATAATCTATCTGCCCCGCTCTCCACTGCGCCCAGTAATCCCTGACATTTTCGGTCCCACTGCGAATCTCTAACCGGACCCTGTTGATTCCTAACTCTTTGACGGCGTGATCGAATAGCTGTGGCAGGAGATGCTGAAATTTCGGGAAATCTGCCGAGTCCTGCCCAACATACGTAGTGGCTTCCCATCCGATTATTGTCTGATATGTGGTAGCAGGGTTTACTGTAATAACCGTATCGCTACAAGATGCCAGACCTGCAATGAGGATTACAGAGAGGACGAAAATCATTCGAGTTCTCAGCGAGAACAACCGTCCCGGTCCGATTATGGATCGTTGAATCTATCAGCCGTTTACGGCACCGGACGCCGTAGACGCGAGACTTTGGGCGTGGGCGCGCAGTCGGTGTGGGCAGTGCGACAGGTCCGTGTGACCAGCCTTTTGGGTCCTGGGACGAGGATTAGCAACTTGCGTTCGCCCATCATTGCGCTTCGGCAGCGGCTCTATCCAGGCGAAAGATGACCCATTTGGGGTTCCTCTCGAGTAAGGTATACCGGTCGCCCAGCAGCCGCAGGAACTCCGATTGTTGATTCAGCCCCTCGGAGTGCGAACTGGCAAAGTACATCGCTCCTCTCTTCTGCAGGGCTTCCACGAGCTCGATCGACCAATCCTCGTAGTGAATGCTCCAACCCTTGCGGTGGCTTTGGTAGAACTCCACCGGTTCGTGACCCAGGTATTGCCCGTCCGGCTCCCGGTGTCGGCAACACGCCGCGCTGGCGGGTTCTGGGCCGCGGCTGATGGAACTCCCCAGAATGACAAGGGACCCAGGCTCGGTCAGGGCGCGCAAGCGGCTGGCGAAGGCCAGTTGGTCCGTCAGATTAGGGGGCATTCTATAGAATATCTGCATAGCCTGGGCTGCAGAGCCGACCGCGAGCAGGCAGAGGCCCAGGATGAGGGTCTTGGATGTCAAAGGTTCCGGGAGCAGGGTATGCTTAAGAGGCCGGTGCGCCCAGAGGTAATCAGCCGCATAGGCCATCAGGAGAGAGGCAACAGGAAGCATCGGCAACTGATAGTAGTCGTGTACCTTTTGGGCACCAGCGGTAATCAGCACGGCAACGCCGAAGGCAGCAGCCCAGATCTGCGCAAGGTAGACCCGGCTCGGCTGGCGGAGCACCAGCCCCAGCAGGAGAAGAGGCGCACCCGCGACTGTCGTGATCTTGTAAACAAGGCGCTTCGCCAACTCCCGGTACAGCGATGGGTCGCTCCACAGAGCCGGGGATCCGAAAAGCCACGGGAGGGTCCACATGCCGTTGGTGTTGCCGTACTCCAACCAAAGCCGGTGTGCATGCCAGTACCATAAAACCATAGGCACAATGGGCAGCGGCGCGTAAAGCCACAGCCTCCATTGCCGCAACAGTCCCCAGCCGAAGAGCCGATGGCACAGGTACAGCAAAGGTAGCCCCAAGTAGAGGTTCAGCGGTTTTGTCAAGACTGCCGCAGAGAGGGCCAGGGCGCTGCCCCAAAGGGCCACTTCCCTTCCTGTCTCGGTCCACACTAAGAATAGGTAGACGGCAGCCAGCGAGCAGAGGAGCATGAGTGGATCCGGCTGGAAGCTCCGGCCGTAGTAAATGCCCAGGGGGGCCACCCCGAAAAAGAAGAGTGCGAAGAGTGCCGCCCGCTGATTGAACAGTCGCCGGGCCAACAGGAAGAGCATTACGGCCGACAACACAAAAGAAAACAGACTCAGCCCTCTTCCGACGACGTCCGACACACCGAAGACTTTGTAGAGGAGCGCTACAAGGAAGGCGTAAAGCTGAAACGCATCCTCCGAATACCCTGGTCCGTTCCCCCCCCAGCTGATCTGGGGATAGAGGATGTTCATGGAGTTCTCATAGAAATTCCTGGCGATGGCTGCCGTCTCGTTCATCCGGACATGGTGGAGACCGAATAGCGGATCACGGAGCCCGGGCAGCCGCACCAGGATGATCCCGGTGAGGATGGCGACGAAGAGCAGGGAAGATTTCATTCGCGCGAGCAGGGATGGGCTCACAGGTGTTCAAAAAGAAGGGAGTTCCCGAACCGTTGGATGAGGGCGGTGACTGCCATAGTCCACGCGCATTCCCGCCAGCTCGAAACTTCCAGCATTGCCCCCAACCCAGCGATTCCGCTCCAAGACAGTAACCTGGGCCAGATGGTGGCGGGTCAATCGAAACGCCGCCCCTAGCCCGGCCGGTCCCCCACCCAAAATGGCCACGTGCGGAAGTGCTGCTGTCAGCATCGGGAAAGCCCGCTCCGGGTGACGGCCACGGAATACGCGGCAGCATTCACGAGAACGTGCCCCACAGGGTCAAAGGCCCCCGCCCTGTAAAGCAGCCGAAGATCACTGGACATATCCGAGACTCTTGAGGATGGTTCTCAGCTCGCCAGTTGGCTCGGCACGATCGGGACGGTTCTGCTCACGCCACTCAGTCAATCGCCGTCGCAGGTCAGACAACAGAGGAGGCTTCTGCACCAGGACGTTGACATCTTCCTGCGGATCAGCTTGCACGTCGTAGAGCTCCTCTCGTGGCGGGACACGCACTCCATCCGCGTACCACCATGCCGAACTCCAGATGAGCTTGTATCCCTTGTCCTGCAGGGCAAACATGCCCCCGGCGTTGCTCCCCAGTTGCCCGGTCGGGAAGACCGCGAAGGCGGGTCGCCTCTCTTCGTCTTCAGCACCGCGGATTAGCGGAAGCAGGCTTTTTCCTTCAAGAAACCCACTCGCCTCGATCTGGAGATAGTCCAAGACTGTAGGGGTGATATCGATGAGGCGGACCTGATCGGTAATGCGGTGCGGCTGCACCTCCCCTGGTGGAAAGTCGAAAATCAGGGGGACGTGCAGGCTGGGACGATACAGATCCCGCGCGAAATATCTGTTGTGCTCCCCGTGGCTTTCGCCATGGTCTGAAGTGAGGATGACCAACGTGTTACGGTCCAGCCCCAACCGCGCCAATGCGTCACGAAGGCGACGGATCTGGCTATCCACGTATGCCACCTCCCCGTCATATAGCGCGATCATGTGGTGCAGGTCCGCTGAGGTGCTGCTGATTTTCTCGCTAGCCTGCGCGCCAATAAAGTACCAGCGACCATCCACCGCCCCGGTGTAGTCAGGATCAAACATGCTGTCGTACGGGGCCGGGGGAGTAAACGGGAGGTGGGGATCAAAGTAATGCACCCACAGAAAGAACGGACGGTCGTGCGGCCGCTCGAGCCACTGGAGGACGGCATCCGTCGTCTCTGCTGCCGGCCGCTCGTACCTCTCGAAGTCAAGTCCGAGGCGCTTGGCGACTAGTTTCAGCATTCGCATGCCCCAGATCTGCATTGCCGACTGCGGCAGCCAGCGCCATAGCCCGAAGTCCTGCCCATAGATGTGAAAGCCGGCCGCCAGGCCGCAGACTGTATGACTTACAGGGGATGCACTGACGAAGGCTGCGGTCTCATAGCCTCGACGATTCAAAATCTCGGGGAGGGTCACAACATCGCCCCTGAGCGGTGTTCCTCCATTGTTGAAAGCACCATGTTGGAATGGATCCAGACCTGTCAAAATGGATGCATGTGACGGACACGTAAATGGGGACTGGGCGTGTGTTTCCTCAAATACGACGCCTTCCGCCGCCAATCCGTCCATAATGGGCGTCTGACCCCTGGCATAGCCATAGCTGCCCAGGTGATCGGCTCGCAGAGTGTCTATGGTGATCAAGAGCACATTCCGCTGCACGCCGGTCTTGGCCGTGGCCGTGCTGTGGGCCAATGGCCCCGGGAATAGAAGCATCAGCGCGACGACGCCAAAGGCGCTGGCCACAACCAGGGCCTTTCCCCGCCTCAAGGGCGCCGCGAAGCCCCAAAGACAGCACGCCGCGGCGGCCACGGCTGCCGATACCATTGCCAGCATCTGCCCACCACTGAAATACCAAACTGCTAGCCAGCCAATGGCAGGAGACAGGGACAGTCCATGCAGGAGCAGCCAGATGTGCACTGAATTGAGGCCAACAGGCCATCGCCTATAGAGGAAAGAGCACAGGCCGAAGGCCAGAGCGGCACCGGCTGCCAACGCCAGCAGGTGCCTGAAAGGCCCGAGGCCCTCTGCCCACAGGATGGTCGTTGCCAACACGCCCACGAAAAATCCCAGCGGTATGAGGGCGGCAGGAATCCCTGCCCCCTGACAGATGGAACGGTTCCGGACCCTAACGATCCCGATCCAAGCGCCCGCGAGCAGAAGCGCAGGAACTGCGTAAGCCACCGATGCCCAGGCAAGGACCATGACGGCCTCCGTCGATGACGGTGGGGCAGCATGCCAGACCTGCCACAAGCCCTCCAGAAAGCCAAATAGCGATCCAGCCAGGCCGACGATCGCCAACCATGCAGCCGTTGCTCGATGAGTTTCGTCCATGGGTTTGCCTTGCGTTGGACCACGAAAGCCGACTACATCGGCTCAGCGGAACAACCTACCCTCCACTCGCCAGTAGATGATGGCGAGGCAGGCCAGGACCCACCCGAACACCGCGATCAGGGTCGGAAGGCCCCGAAGGAGGATCTTCGAGGGATGCCGCCCGCGTCCCGTTTCTCCACGAGGTAGAGGTAGCGCAGGACGCCAAAGACGGCGAAGGGGAGGGTCAAAAAGAGCTTCTCGGTCCGGAACGGCTTATCGTCCGCGCGGAAGTGGTTTACAGCGAATAGGAGGTCAGCGCCATCGCCGCCATGACGGTGACAGCCTACTCCAGCGACGGGAGGCTGTACCGGTCCTGGACAGAACACTAGGTCTGGACCATTTCTTGGAGCAGCACGAGTTCGTGACGCGGTCTGTCCAGGGCAATGAACATGACCAGGCTAAAGGTGCACAAGAGGAGCCAAGATGAAATCGTGACGCCGATGAGCACCCCGCCGGCATAGATCCGCAGCACGAACCCGAAAGCGATGACCGTCACGTCCAATATCACCACGGACTTCAGCCTCCAGGAATACAATACGTTCAGCGCAACGTAGCCCAAGGCGACAGTCCCAAAGGCCAGCCCCAGGACGGATTGACTGGTTTCATAAGCACCGCGGCGACGAGGATCACGACACGCCCCCCGCCTGAAATTGACAACTAGTCGGTATCGATGATGTTCGCAGGCAGCCCAACTGTAAGTCGTTGAAATCCAAAGCAGGGGTTGGGCGATGCAGCTACGCCGCCAGGAGAGCCATGACCTAAGGTTTCGTTCCGCTCATTTGCCTATGTCCCGGCCGTCGTAATAGCCTATCTACGGAAGGCAAACTTGACTAACACCCCATCCCAGTCGCCGGCATGGGAAGCTTGAAACGCCTTTAGAATGGGCCAATCCTTTGATTCCGTGATGCCAGCAGCATAAATATTGCTGTTCCAATCAATGGCAATCGCACGGAACCCCTCGTTGTAGCGTCGTGCCATTGTGCCTCCCATGTAAGTAGCATACAAGAACCTGCTGAAGTCTGCTGACAGTTTAGCCACAATGCCATTTTCGATTCCTTTGAGCTTCTTTTGAAAAGCGTAAGTGGTAACGGGATAGTCCAGTTTTATGGAACCTCCAGTGAAATAGACGTTTCCAAAGAAGTCTACTGCCACACCTTCGCCCGCGCCGTAGTACGTGCTGCTAATCAGGTGGGACGCATCCGGGGAGAGTTTGGAAGTAAACGAGTCGGCAACCTTATTACTGTTTCCTCCCTTTCTTCTTAGAACACCCGGCGTGGTTGGGAAATCATTGGAAAAGGTGTAACCGGAAACGTAGGCGTTTCCTTCAGCATCCACTGCCCCACCATGGGTATCGGCTGGTCCGTCATCCCGAGAACCACCAAGGTATGTCCCGTACACCAGCCCGGATCCGTCCGGTGTCAATTTCGCCACGTAGGCATCAAACCCCCCGTTGTGGGTCCTGTCATAAGCTCCAGGCGTCGTCGGCATATTGGCAGACAGTGTATTAGTAAAAACGTACGGATATCCGCGGGAATCAACCCGAATGGTAGGCCCTCCGCCTTCATCCTTGGAACCGCCAAGGAACGTGGCCCATAGCACCCGCGAGCCATCGGGCGCAATTTTGGCTACGACCTTATCCTTTCCCCCTTGCGGAAATTTTTGAAACGCCTTGGCAAACCACTCCGACCAACCCGGCGGTACCGCGGTTGCTTTCGTGGGATCATATCCGGACACAATGTACACATTTCCGTCCCGGTCGATGTCCAAATCACGGATAATCTCGGGATCGGACGTGCCAAAGTAGCTTGCCCACACAAGCGACGAACCGTCAGGGGTAAGCTTCAACACAAATCCATCCTGAGGCCCGTACCGTGGACTTTCCTGTCCCCCCATAAACCTTTTCTGAAAGGCACTGCCTGTGACCGGAAACCCAGCACCTGCTCGCCCGGCAACGTATACGTACCCTTTAGCATCAACCTCGATCGCATAGGCTCGATCGTAGTTTGGCCCCCCGATAAAGGTAGACCATATGACTTTCCCCTCAGGGCTAACCTTCGTCACAAAAGCATCATGCCGGCCGTTAAAACTTGTATCGTACGCACCTGCCGTAACCGGAAAGTCCGAGGATTCCGTCCCCCCGGTGATATACACGTTCCCTTCTCGATCCACCGCAATATCTCGGATCGAATCCTGCCGCGAGCCTCCAACGTACGTAGAGAAAGCAACTGACATCTCGTGCTCTGTGGGGTTATTTTCCTCCGTCCTCCCCTTACTTACAGGAAGCCTATAAGCTACGAACGCCAACAGCGCGCCAACCACCAGTAGGCGTACATATCTCCTTCTTCCCATGAGCAACGTCCGTCTACACAAATGGTGTTGTATGCCTCATCTGTCCAAAATGGAACTTGACGGATCTGCGCTTTCCTCTTCTCGCTTGCTGTGACACCAGTTGACCTAACCAAGAGCGGCAAATTGCGATTCTAAGAATCTCTGTATAGGTCGAGTGACGGAGGTTGTCAATGACTTTGAGACACCGACGCGCCGCATTTAGTGTGGCACCTCCATGACCGCCGGGCCCGGGCGGTTGATCCAGACCGCCGCGGGCGGCACCAGCGGCTCGGGGGGCTTCCGCACGAACCGCTCGGGGTGCGCGGCGTACGCCGCCGCCAGGATCGCCCGCCGCTGCTCCAGCACCGCCTCGGTCCGCCCGTAGTGGACGACCTCGGGGGTCAGCAACCCGAGCCCGTCGTGCCGATGCTCTGTGTTGTACCAATCGAAGAAGCCCCCGCAGAAGGCGCGCGCGGCCTGGAGCGAGCCGAACCGCTCCGGGAACGTCGGGTGGTACTTGAGGGTCTTGAACTGCGCCTCCGAGTAGGGGTTGTCGTCGCAGACGCGCGGCCGGGCGTGGCTGGGCCGCACCCCGAGGTCCGCCAGCAGCAGCGCCACCGACTTGGCCGTCATCGCCTGCCCCCGATCGGCGTGGATCGTCAGCTGGCCCGACGTGACGCCCTGCTTGGCGCACGCCGCCGCGAGCAGCCGCTCGGCGAGCGTGGCGTTCTCGTACTCGGCCACCAGCCAGCCCACGACGTAGCGGCTGAAGATGTCCAGGACCACGTACAGGGCGTAGGAGACCCCCTTCACCGGCCCCAGGAGCTTCGTGATGTCCCACGACCAGACCTGGTTCGGCCCGGTCGCCAGCAGCTCGGGCTTGGGATAGGCCGGATGCCGGAGCTGGTTGCGCCGCTCCCGCACTTCGTCGGCGGCGGCCAGCACCCGGTACATCGTCCGCCAGGAGCAGAGGTACCGCCCTTCGTCCAGCAGGGTGGCGTACACGGTCTTCGGCGCCTGGTCGACGAAGCGCTCGCTGTGCAGCACCTCCAGCACCGCGTCGCGTTCCGGGGCCGTCAGCGCCCGTGGGGGCGCCGGGCGGGGCTCCGCCAGGCCGGGCACGGCCGGCCGCTGGGCGCGGTAGAGACTCGCGCGAGGCACGCCGAACGCGTCGGCCGCCCGCGCCATCCCCACCGTGGTGGCGAGCTCGACGGCAGCGGCCATCACGCGCTCTCGCGCGGCGCGGCCACCGGCCGCCCCAAGATCTCGGACAAGTTTTTTTGGGCGGTAATGATGGCCTCGGCCTGCCGCAGCCGCTCCTCGAGCTGCGCCTTCTCGGCCTCCAGGGCAGCGATCCGCTGGCGCAACCCTTCATGGGGGTCAGGCTTCCGGCCTCGGCGGCGCGCCTGCAGAGCCTCGAGCGCGCCGCGCTCGCGCTGGCGCCGCCACGCACTCAGGTGGGTCGAGTACAGCCCCTCACGGCGGAGGAGGGCTCCAATCGCCCCCGGTGTGCTCTGCCGTTCAGCTTCCCGGAGAACCCGCAGCTTGTACTCGACGGTGAACCGCCGCCGCGTCGGCTTCGCCGGCACCTCCGGATCCGGGACCGCTGCCAGAGTCGGCGCGCTACCTGCGGTCGCTCGCTCGCCGCGCCGCTCGCTCACCTCAGCCAGTGCCCCTTCGCTTCCCGGTACCATCCCCTTGCTCATGCCTCCTCTTCTCTCCTCGCCCGCCTACACTAATTACCGAGGAGTCGGTGTCTCATTCATCATAGACAAAGAGGGTGACTCCACCATGAAACGTCCAAGGTACGCAAGAAAGTGCGAAATTGCGTAGACCGACATAGCATGCGACGAACGGCCCGGCGAATCAGTTGAAACGCGGCGCCTAGCCCTGCTGGTCCCTCACCCAGGATAACAATGTGAGGGTTCGCCATCACTTCTGCTCACGCGTAACGGTCATAGCGATCAGAAGATGAAAGGGATGAATCGCTTCGTCCGAGTGCAATACCAGTGATAGTCTGGAAATACCCGAGAGAGCAGGGCCTCTTCCTTCAGGGCCTGTTTTATTGCTACCGCGAGGGGAATGGAAACAGCCAAAACCAGCCACGAGTTCAATGCCAGCTCGACTCCAGCAAGGAGGAGGATATCCCCGGCATAAATCGGATGTCTGATGTAGCCATAAATCCCAGTTGTGACAAGTGACTGCTCCGGTAAGACCTGATAGTCTTCCAGATCGGCCCAGTTCTTCCCGAGCTGCAGGCGGCCGGTCACTGCAGTGGCAAGCCCCACAAAGTACAGCGCAGTCCCAATCAGTCTCAAATGGCCGGGGTGCTCGGAGATGGGAAAGATATCCAGGAAGAGGGTTTGAAACATCAGAAACACTAGGATCACACTTTTGACGATTTTGACGGGCCAAGTACCTGCACTCTTTATTAGCTTCTGCGAAGGCCTTGAACGCCCGTCCCTTATCTTCAACACCTCCCAAAGAAGCTTGTGAAGAATCAGGCCCAGGAAGAGGGTCAGTCGTAAGGTGTCGATGCTATAGCCCAGAAGGCTCACTTCTTGCCACTCGCCATCATCTCTATGTCTTGCGTCTCGACTTGTGGGTTGGAGGGCAACTCGGGAACCCAAACCGCATGGGAGGGCACTTGGGGCCTGTTGTGCTGGGCGATCCGCCGGAGCACGCCATCGGCAACCATACCTATCAGTAGCAACTGCAACCCGACCAGCAACATGAGGATGGCAGAAGTCGAGATAACGGGCTGGAACAAAAGGGACGAGTCGAAGGCTGAGGTACGCTGGAATAGTCCCACGATGTCGAAGATGACCTTCACCCCCCCCAGGAGGCCGCACGAAAAGGCCAATGGGACAAAAATCTTCAGCGGCTGAAATAGCATGGCCATTCTGAGAACCAAGATCATGAAATCCATAAAGTGCCTGGGAACAATCTTCGAGTTTCCGACGCGACGGTAATAGTCGATGGGGTGATACACTACCCGATAATCGTCGGCGAGCAAGGCCAGAGTGAGGGTTGTTGTGAATGAAAACCGGTTGGAAAGGATCGGAAAGTACTGTTTCACGCAATCCCGACGGAACGCCCGCAGGCCCGAATTCAGGTCAGGAATCGGTTGTCCTGCTATCCGGGTGGCCAGCCATCCCAGCACCCATTTGGCTGGTTTTCGCAGCCAAGGGATGTGCACATCCGCTCCGGTGCGAGCGCCAACAACCATATCGGCGCTGTGAAGCTTTGCTATCAGATTGGGTATCTGGTCCGATGGATAGGTTCCATCGGCGTCACTGATAACAAGCGTGTCATACTTGGCAGCGAGAATACCGGTTTTTAACGCCGCTCCGTACCCACGGTTTTCTGGGTGGCGCAACACGCGGGCCCGAGCTTGGAGGGCCTTCTCGGCGGTCCGATCGCGAGAGCCATCGTCAACCACGAGGATCTCGTGTACAATCCCATGGGAACATAGCACAGATCGGACCGCCTCAACTTGCAACCCAACTGCGGCTTCCTCGTCGTTTGCAGGGAGAATTACAGAAATTGATCGTCCAATAAGTTCTCTCATTATCCTATTCCTACATTGTGGTCTCTGGGAGTTTCGTCCCGAGAGTAGCACCTTCGAGGATGGCCTTGGTAGTTCTTATCGGCTGAGACGGAGGGATATCTGACCGGCAGACGACGATGGTTCCCTGGCGCAACGTTCCATGAAACTGTTTCACCACGTTGAAATCACGGCTGATGCTCGCCATAATGTCGGGATAGACAGATTGCAGAACGGGTGGAATCGTGTAGAGCAGCCACGTCCGTTTTGATCGAGACCGAACGGCGTTCAGGGCCTCCAATGTATCTACCGCCTCCCAATCCACCTTGTAGAAGTATTTATAAGGAAACGTCGCAAGGCCGACAGTGACGATGGTATCACCAGGCTCTTTCCTGGATTCAACGAACGCGAGGGCCCCCAGGTAGTCTTGTTTCGGCCCGTAGGCAGAGGGAAGAGAGGTCATTGAGAAAAGGATCAACCCCATGGCCAAAGCGCTCCCTAGCGGCGCCGATTTTCTCGGTCCCAGATTCAAGAGTCGAGTTGTCACATGTCCCAACACCATCAACCCCCTGCTGAGGACAAGGGCTCCAAACCCGAAGGCAAAGAAGTAAAACCGTGGCCACAGATGATGTCCCATCGTCACTATAACAGCGGTGCCGATCAGGGAGGGGATAAAGAGCAACTGAATCACTACAGGATTTGTGCGGGCGAAGCTCACCAGCCCCGCGCCGAATAGCGTGAGGGCGGCGATAGCAACCACGCTACCTGCAAAGCCGATCTGAATACCCCTGGCGACCTCAAGGAGGGTCCAAAGCGGACTCTTCCAGGCCACAACCACGCTCTTTTCCGTCCCGGAGATGGTGCCAAATATCTGTGGCAGGACAAGCGCGTGGAGTTGGAAGGTCAGCAGGCCAGCCACGCAAAAACCAAGAAAGAAGCTCGCCCATTTGTCGGGCCAGGCCTCTCTGCGTCGAAGAAAGATCGCGATGAGGTAGATGATAAAGTGGCCGATGGCGACAAAGACCATTGACATATGGGTGTAAACGCCGAAAGCCACCGTGGCTGCATAAAGCAGCCAGAGACGCGGCTTCGCGCCACGGAGTCCTCGCACGAGCAGCCAACTGGACAGGATAGCCCAAAAGAGAAGCCCCGTGTAACCACGCGCGTTCTGACTAAACCAGACATGATGATAGGAAAAAGCGAGCAGCGCGGACGAGAGCAGGGCCTCCCTTTCAGACGTAACTTCACGCCCGAGAAGGTATAGCGCGCAGATACTGCCTACGCCGAAGAGCACGGCTGGAAGCCGGAACGGCCAAGCTCCCTTACCAAATACGGTGAAGGACGCATGAGCGAGCAGCGTGTAGAGAAAATGCTGATTCTCCGAATCGTAGGTCGAGATGATTTCGCCAAAGGGCATTTCGGCATACATGACATATGTCAGGATTTCATCCAGCCAGAGCCCGGAATCGAGCCGGTATAACCGTAAGGCGGATGCGGCAAGTATGATAACCGCAAGGATGACAAGTATGGATCGATGACGAGGATCAAGGAGTCGCTTCTCGCTTTGGCTTGCGGATATCCATATGGACATCCTGGCCAGTCCGATAACCGAGAGTCCGAGCAGTACCAGGCCCACTTTGAAGAGTGTCGCCCCGAGCAGAAGTTGTTCCACGAGAGCTACCGGTGTTGTCCTGAGGACTCCGATTAGCTTAGAGGATGGGACAAGAATCCCCGTTAGGATGAGTAGGGCGCCCAGGGATGAGATAATAACGGCTGACGGCGCCGACGTATGAGTTGTATGTAGTCTCGGCAGCATCGTAGCTAGTCTCGCAGGCACATACCCAATCTTTCACGCACCATGCTGACGTTTTCCCTCCCTAAAGTCCACGAGCCAGTTGTACAATCTGGCGACGAAGTATCCACCCAGAAACCCACAGACGAACGCATACCCGAATCCGATCAGGCTCCCCAGGAACGTCACCCGGTAGCCGATAAAATACTGACTGAGAAGGGCGAGATGGGGGCCGACAACGTTTCCCCCCTTGACGACCAGAAAGTTTGTGGCGATGAAAACCAGAAGCCCTGCGGCGACGCCGGTAACCACACCATGGACGGTAGCGTTCAGACGCAGAAGCCGGGTGAGGACGATTTCCTCAGGGGTTTTTTCGTTCTCTTCCATGTCGCTATCCAGGCTAGAGATACTCCAGCAACTTTCGCAAGAGGTGGAGTTCGGCTCGCCGATGGATGACGGCCATATAGAGGAATACCGCGGCGTTCCTGAAGAACGCAAAACCCCAACCTCCGACGAAACCCGTGATGAATCCATAAGCCAGTCCGATCACACTCCCCCAGGCGGTAACTCTGTATCCTGGAAAGTAGTTGCTCAGCAGTTGGAGTCTGGGGCCAACCACGTCCCCACCCTTCAGCACGAGCAAGAAGGTCGCCAGGAATAGGGCGAGGCCAGTCACCATTCCCACCGAGAGGCCGAACGCAAGGCGGTCGAGCTTGGGAAAGACCCGGGTGAGGGCCGCCTCGAGCACCTCCGCAACGTCACGGATCTCCGGCCGAGGATAGACTCGCAGCTCCTCGAGATACTCCTGCTCAGTGTTCACGTTCCACAGGTCGTTCTGTTGTCCGAGGACCAGATTCCGAACCGCCAGCATTCCGGTGAGCATCGCATGATCCTGGTTGTTATAGCGGTGGAGCCCATTCCGGCCTATCGTCTGGCAATTCTCCAATCCGCTGAGGAATTCCTTGACGATGGCCAAGTGATCCCGATAGGAGGAGTCGTAGACGGGATACGCCTTGGGAACCCGGACAACACAGCCGTCCTCGATGTCGGCGTACCTTGCCAGGCCGATGCGATCCACCTCTCGTTTTCCCAGCTCGATCAGGTCGGTGTCCGGCATCATCCACAGCTCGTCCCCTTCCGTGCAGAAGTACTCCAGACCGAGACTGGTTCTAGAAGGATCGGGGACCATCTCGGGGCTCCAGTTCTTGTAGTTCTGGATCCGGCCGACCTTGACACTCGAATCATGAATGTAGATCCAATTGTCCGGAAAAAGGTCTGGCTTCCGGACAATGAGGCAGACGGTGAGGAAGTCTCGATAGGTCAACTTCTCAGCAGCCGTTAAGACTTCCGGCGGCGGCGGCGGGTTAAGCCTCTTGACGAACTCTGTAACAGGCATGCTGGAGAGGAATTGGGACCCCCGGATGGTCTCCTCCTGTCCATCGCACGAGACCGCAACGCTGTCGAGACGACTTCCCGTCCTGTTGATTCGGGTTACATCAGTGTTCAGCCGAACGACGCCGTCCCGGCGCTCGATCTCTTCCTTTACCGCATTCCACATCATCCCTGGCCCAAATCGCGGGTAGTGGAACTGGTCGATCAGGGTCTTGATCGTTTTCTTTGGCTTCAAAAACATGCTGATCAAGGCCGTCTTCAGTGAGAGATCCTTGATGCGCTGGGCAGCCCATTCGGCTCTCAGCTCTGAGCAGGAAATGCCCCACACCTTCTCGGTATAGGTCTTGAAAAAGATCTGGAATAGCCGTCTGCCAAAGCGATTCGTGACCCACTGCTCGAATGTGTCCTCGCACCTATAGGGAAAGACTTGCCACTTCAGGTAGCTCAGGACGATGAGGACACTCTGCCAGATTCCTAGGCCGGCCAAGGCGTTGAGGGCCTTGAGCGGATAATAGAAAAATCTGCGGTTGTAGTAGATCCGAGATAACCGGGGACGTCGAAGGAAATCATCCTGGAGGATCTTGTGCCACATCTTCTTGACTTCGTCCACCTTGGTGAAGAAGCGATGGCCCCCCATGTCAAAATGGAAACCCTTGTAATTTTCGGTGCGAGCGAGGCCACCCACCTTGTCCAGCCTTTCCAGGACGATCGGGCGACGATCGAACTTGGTCAACTCATAGGCAGCCGTCAATCCTGCCGGCCCAGCGCCAATGATTACGACGTGGTTGTTCGACGTATGCGCTTTCTTCATAGGAAGTTGGCCTTTCCAAGAAGTCCTGTTGCGTCACCTAAATGTTTCAGCATAAAGTCAGAGGTGTCCTGCCTTGGCCCGGTACGGATTTTCGCTCTGGGGAAGACGGCGTACGGCTGGCGTCTTCCCAACGTGGAACTCGATCCATGCATAGAGGTAACCCAGACCGCTATAGAGGTAGTAAAGAAAGTGGAGCGGGATGCAGGCGGCAGTGAAGAGAGATCCCCGGCTTCGGAAGAAAAACGAGTATAATTCTCGGTTCAGGATTATTACGCCGAAAAGGGCGAGGGTCGGAAGGGTGAGCAGTTCTACCCGGAACGGTGCAAGCAGGGAAAATACACAGGCCAGTCCGACCAACGCAACGCTCAGGCGCTGGCCTCCTTTGAGATTCAAGTCGTTGGGAGCGTTTTTCTGCTCGAGGATGAGGCGAGACCAGGGAATGGCGCGGCAGAGAAAATCGGTTCGGACGACGGAACGGAGGGTCCACTGCTTCAGGTGTGTTACCTGCAGGCCTTTGTGTAGGAGGATCCGGTGGCCCGCTCGCCGGAGGCGATACCCAAGATCAATATCCTCAATGGAGGACCGCGGAAAACGCTTCTCGTCGAAGCCGCCGATCTCGTGGAAGGCCGAGCGGCGGACGGCGCCGCATCCGGCCCAAAAAGTTGAAGCGTCCGAGTTACCGTTCTGATGCACGAAGTGGTGGAGGAGGTTCCGGTATTGGGAGATTACACCTGTGGCCCTGGGAACGGTATCATAGGAGCCGAAGACGGCGGCCACATCTAGATGCTCTTCCAACACTTCTCGTACGCAGTTTACCCCTCCAGGCGCGACGATAACGTCCGCGTCCACGAAGAAGAGGATGTCACCCTGCGCGTGGCGTGCCCCATAGTTGCGCGCGGCGGCCGGGCCCGAGTTTTTCGGAAGCCGGAGAACGCGCACGCCCATTCGAGCGGCGACGGAAGAGGTGTCGTCCGTGGATGCGTCGTCAACGACAATTATCTCCGAATGAGGAGTGGATGAGGCTATTAGAGCGGAGAGGCATTCAGAAAGCTCCTTAGAGTTGTTGTAAACTGGCACAATGATCGAAATACGTATCAAGCTTCTTCGAATCCCCGCCATCGATGTACCCATTCTAAGGATTTGACCCAAAAAATCGCTGTGTCTACCAGGGTTGAAAAAGGCGATCTAAGGCGATTGGGTGTTTCAAGCGAGGGAAAATTCGGTGGACGTTAACTTGGGTTGGGCGAGGAGGGACGATCGGGATGCTTTCCCGTTCAGAAAGAAGATGGCTCTTACACTTGACGCGATCGGCATGGGATCCAGAGACCCCTGTGTCCTCACTCCTCCATGGTGACCACAAGGTCCTTGATGGAAGAGAAGCGATGTCCTCGGACCAGTGACCGCAACCGCGCATCGGTCCCGTTCAGGTTGACGTAGTGACGGAAAGTGGAAATCCTTCCGCCTCGCAACCGAGGTTGATCGGGATCCAGTTCCCAGGGGTGGATAGAACATACCGCCGGCATGCGTTCGCGATGATTTATCCATCGGATTGCCCAGTGCGTGATGGGCTCGGGAAAGAAGCGGAGATAACCGCCGCCGGCGATCGGCAGGTTGACGCCGAGAAGACGAACGGTGGAGGGAGGAATCTCTATGATGGAGTGTCTTGGGTCTGTTGTGTCTATTGAGTTATTGAGTTGTTGAGCTTTTTCAAAGCTGGCAGCTGGCAGGTGGCAGCTGGCAGTCAGTCGCAAACTATCCTTCGTTCCCTGCCCGCTGCTGGCTGCCGGGTGACCCCTGGGTAGCCTGATAGCAGCCTTCAGCTCCGGGTGGCCGTTCCCGAGGGCAATCCGGTAGGGGAAGCGGGGGGCGTCGGGAATTCCGTACCGATCGCGCAGGATCGGGTAGATGCTGGAGTCGTAGGTAAATCCAAGGTCGACCAATACCTCGAAAGCCCATAGGCTCTGACGAACAATAGAGTAGCTAGGCGCCCGATATCCCAGGACAGGTGCTCCACTGATGTCCTCAAGGATAGCTTTGGCACGGAGGGTATCTTTCCGGAACTGGGCTGGGGTTTGCTCATAGATCAGCCGATGCCAATAGGAGTGACAGCCAATCTCGTGACCCGCGGCATGAATCTCTTTCACGACGTTCGGGAAGCGCTCTGCTACCCACCCTAAAACAAAGAAGGTCGCTTTTACCGAGTGGTCTGCGAGGATCGCAAGAAGTCTCCTGGTATTCGTTTCCACGCGGGAGGGAAACGCGTCCCAATCCTCGCGCCGAACAACATCCTCAAACCCGCTCACGTGGAAGTAATCCTCGACGTCCACGGTC
>Ga0073934_10004012_pt1 | contig 25376 bp, 21 predicted proteins | sample LarsenN4metaG_FD_76834 | JGI IMG/M metagenome (GOLD analysis project Ga0073934, IMG submission 76834) | Hot spring sediment bacterial and archeal communities from British Columbia, Canada, to study Microbial Dark Matter (Phase II) - Larsen... ... | reverse complement strand
GCCGGGCTGTCGCCGGAACTGGGGCAGCTGGTGCAGAAGCAGCTGGAGGTGCACGAGCAGAAAGTGCTGGTGTTCCAGGGGCAGGCATGGCCGGGACAGGCGGTGGACTGGGAAATCCAGCGCGAGGAAGTCGCCGAGCGCGAAGCGGATGGCGAGCTGGAGCTGCCGGTGTGGCAAACGCGGCTGAATCTGGAGCTGCCGGCACTGGGAGGCGTCGGGGCGCGGCTGCGCATGGTGGGCAAGCAGGTGCAGGTGGTGTTCGATGCTGATGATGGGCAGACCGCACAGCTGATCGAGCAGTATCGCAGCCGGCTTGGCTCGGCACTGGAAGGCGCCGGTCTGGCGCTGGCCAGCCTGCTGGTCAAGCACGAGGCCGACGATGAAGCCTGAGCATCGCCGTTCGGCGGTCGCGCTGCGCTACAGCGAGGACAGCGCGGCGCCAAAAGTGGTGGCCAAGGGCTATGGCCGCATGGCCGAGCGCATCATCGAGCAGGCGAAGGAAGCCGGCGTCTTCGTGCATGACTCGCCGGAGTTGGTCAACCTGCTGATGCAGGTAGACATGGACAATCACATCCCGCCGGAGCTGTATCGCGCGGTGGCCGAAATCCTCGCCTTCCTCTATTTCCTCGAGCACCATGCCACCGGCAAGGACATGAATTTCGAACAGTGGCTGGCGCAGCGCCAGCCGCCTCCATCCTGAGCCGGCGAGTGGCCGGCTTGCATTTCTGCTTAGGAACATGATGAAAGTTGCGTATATCGGTCTGGGGATCATGGGGCGCCCGTGCGTGGAAAACCTGCTCAAGGCCGGACATGAAGTCTGGGTCTGGGCTCGGCGGCGCGAGAGTGCCGAGCCGCTGCTGGAGCAGGGTGCCCACTGGGCGGACAGCCCGCAGGCGCTGGCGGCCAACGTCGAGGTGCTGGTGACCAATGTCTCCGATACCGCCGACGTCGAGGCCGTGCTGCTGGGTGAGCACGGAGTGGTGCACGGTGCGCGGCCGGGGCTGGTGTGTGTCGACATGAGCACCATTTCGCCGATCGGTGCGCGCGAGATCGCCGCCAGGCTGGCTGCCAGCGGCATCGACTTCCTCGATTGCCCGGTGTCCGGCGGTGAGGTCGGCGCCATCAACGGCACGCTGACCATCATGGTCGGCGGCAAGGCGGCGGCGCTGGCCACCGCGCGGCCGGTGCTGCAGGCGATGGGCAAGACCATCACCCATATCGGCGACAGCGGGGCCGGGCAGGTGGCCAAGGCCTGTAACCAGATCGCGGTCGGCGTCGGCGTGGCGGCGGTGGCGGAAGTGATGAAGCTGGCCAAGGCTTGTGGCGTGGACCCGGCGCCGGTGCGCGAGGCGCTGCTGGGCGGCTTTGCCAGCAGCCGGGTGCTGGACGTGCACGGCCAGCGCATGATCGATGACAACTACGCGCCGGGCTTCAAGGCCAAGCTGCACCAGAAGGACATGGGCATCGTGCTGGACACCGCGGCGTCGCTGGGCATCAAGCTGCCGGAGGCCGCGCGTGTCGCCGGCCTGATCGACCAGCTGGTGGCCAATGGCGAGGGCGAGCTGGATTCCTCCGCCATCGCGCGCCTGATCTGGCAGGATAACGACTGAGCCACGCTAAAAAAATTGCGGCCAACCTTGCTGCAAGGTTGGCCGCAATGCGGTGAGCGTCGGTAGCGCTAAGGCTTATTCGACGTTCTGAATCTGTTCGCGCATCTGCTCGATCAGGACCTTCAGCTCCACCGAGGCCTGCGTGGTTTCGGTGGCGACCGACTTGGAGCCGAGGGTGTTGGCTTCGCGGTTGAGTTCCTGCATCAGGAAGTCCAGCCGCTTGCCGACCTGGCCGCCGGTCTTCAGGATGCGGCGGATCTCGCTGAGGTGGGTGCTCAGGCGCTCCAGCTCCTCATCAACGTCGATCTTCTGCGCGAACAGCGCGAACTCCTGTTTGATGCGGTCATCGTCGACATTGCCCAGCGCCTCCTGCAGCCGTGCCGACAGCTTGGCACGATAGGCCTCCAAGATCAGCGGCAGGCGTGGCTTGATGTCGCTGATGATCTGCGCCATCGACTCCAGCCGGTCGCGCAGCACCTGCGCCAGTTTTTCACCTTCGCGGCCGCGGGTGGCGCGGAAGTCTTCCAGCACCACCTTCAGGCCGTCGAGGCACAGCTGTTGCAGTACTTCCGGCGGCAGCGAATTGGATTTCAGCACCCCCGGCCAGCGCAGCAGCTCGCCCATGCCCAGTTCGCGCATTTGCGGCGCGATGGTCTTGACCTGGTTGCTGATCGCCAGCAGGCGCTGCACCATGTCCGGGTTCAGTTCCAGTTGCTGGTTGTCGTTGTCGTTCTGGCTGATGCCGACGCGGCATTCCACCTTGCCGCGGGTGACGCGGCCGGCGATCAGCTCGCGCATTTGCGCCTCGATCACGCGCAGCTCTTCCGGCAGCCGCATCTGCACGTCGAGGTAGCGGTGGTTCACCGCGCGCAGTTCAATGGATAATAGGCCGCCCGGGAAGTCGCGGGTGGCGGAGGCAAAGCCTGTCATACTCAGGATCATGGGAGCTCCGGCTGTCATGGTTTTCAGGAAGACATGCCCCGAATAGCTAGGGTTCCGATTCAGGGGCCGCTACACTATAACAATGCACATGACGCAATCCAAGCAAAGCGCACTGCCCGCCGGCTTCCGGCTGGATGACTACACCATCGTCCGCGAGCTCAGCTCCGGCGGTTTCAGTCAGGTCTATCTGGCGCTGGATCACTACGACCGCAAGTTCGCGATCAAGGAATACCTGCCACTGGACATGACCAGCCGCCAGCCCGGCGGCGAGGTCACCATCATCGACGAGCTGGACCGCGAGGCGTTCCGCGTCGGCCTGAAGTGCTTCTTCGAGGAGGCACGGGTGCTGGCTGGTATCCAGCATCCCAATATCGTGCGGGTGGTGAACTTCTTCCGGGCCAACAACACGGTGTACATGGTGATGGAGTACACCGAGGGCCGGCCGCTGAGCAAGGAGCTGACGCTGGCCGCCGGCAGCCTGCCGGAGGCGCGGCTGCGCAAGCTGTTTGCCGAGCTGATCGGCGGCCTGCGCGAGGTGCACCAGCAGCAGCTGCTGCATCTCGATATCAAGCCGGCCAACATCTACCTGCGCCGCAACGGCTCGCCGGTGCTGCTCGATTTCGGTGCCGCGCGCCAGGCCTTGCGGCGACCGGGGCAGGCGCTGACCGCGATGTTCACCCCCGGCTATGCCGCACCGGAACAGTACGATGCCAAGGCCAAGCTCGGGCCGTGGACCGATATCTACGGCCTCGGCGCCAGCCTGTACGCGATGCTGGGCGGTGGCCGCCTGCCGGCTGCGGATGAGCGGCTGCAGGCCGACACGCTGCAACCGGCCAGCAAGCTGTTCGCACGCCACTATTCGCCGCAATTGCTGGCGCTGGTCGATGCCTGCCTGCAGCTGGAGCCGCAGCGGCGGCCGGACAGCCTGGCGCAGATGCAGCAGAGCCTGCTGGCCAATGACTATGTCACGCCGCTGCCCTCGCTATGGCAGAAGGCCGGTGCCTGGCTGACGGGGAAAAAGCGATGAAGTTTGCGCTGGCAGTCGACTCCCGCATCGGCGGACGCGGCAATAACGAGGACCGGCTGGCGGTGACCTGCTCCAGCGAGTGCGTGTTGCTGGTGGTGGCCGACGGCATGGGCGGCCATATCGACGGCGAAGTGGCGGCGCGGATCGCCACCGAGGTACTGGTGCAGCAGTTCCGCTGCCAGGCCACGCCGCGGCTGCTGCAGCCGGGCGACTTTCTGCGCTGGGCGCTGGGCGAGGCGCACCAGGCCATCATCGACCACGCCATCGCCCACCACCTGCGCGAGATCCCCAGCACCACGGTGGTGGTGGCCATCGTGCAGGATGACACCGTGTACTGCGCCTACGCCGGCGATTCGCGGCTGTATCTGCTGGAGCAGGGTGCGGTGCGCTTCCGCAGCCGCGACCATTCCCACGTGCAGCGCCTGATCGACAGCGGCCAGCTGACCGAGGCCGAGGCCGCGGTGCACCCGGCGCGCAACCGCATCTACAACTGCCTGGGCGCAATGGGCGAGCCGGAAGTCAGCGTCCTCCATCCGCTGCCGCTGCAGGCCGGCTGCAGCGTGCTGCTGTGCAGCGACGGGCTGTGGAGCGTGGTGCCGGACCCGGAGCTGGCGCGCGTGTTCCACGGGCGGGTGGCGCCGGCGGTACTGCCGGCGCTGATGACGGTGGCGGAAAAACGCGGCGGCGAACGCGGCGACAACCTGTCGGCGGTGGCGTTCACCCTGCTGCCGGCGGATGCGGCGCTGGATGGCCGCAGCGGCTACATCGACAGCGGCACGCTGGTGGGCTTCCTGCCCGATGACGCCATCCCCGGCCTGCTGATGGAGCATGAACTGGCCGCCGAACTGCTGCCCCGGCAGCCGCACTGAGCGGCAAGCCGCCGCGCGCGGCAGGGTGATCGGGTAGAATCGCGCTGTTATTCCTACCCGAGAGCCCGCGCCATGCGTTCATCCCAACGACTTGCCGACGCGCTGCGCAGCGTCCGCATTACCCGCAATTACACCCGCCACGCCGAAGGATCGGTACTGATCGAATTCGGCGACACCAAGGTGATCTGCACCGCCAGCGTTGACGAAACCGTGCCCGGCTTCCTGAAGGGCAAGGGCCAGGGCTGGGTCACCGCCGAATACGGCATGCTGCCGCGCTCGACCCACAGCCGCATGCGCCGCGAGGCGGCCAGCGGCAAGCAATCCGGCCGCACCCAGGAAATCCAGCGCCTGATCGGGCGCAGCCTGCGCGCGGTGGTCGACCTGGCCAAGCTCGGCGAGCGCCAGATCCAGATCGACTGCGACGTGATCCAGGCCGACGGCGGCACCCGCACCGCCAGCATCACCGGTGCCTACATCGCGCTGGCCGATGCCATCAACGGCCTGCTGGCCGCCGGCAAGCTCAGCGAAAACCCGCTGCGCCAACACGTGGCGGCGATTTCGGTCGGCATCGTCGACGGCGTGCCACTGCTGGATCTCGACTACGAGGAAGACTCCGGCTGCGAAACCGACATGAACGTGGTGATGACCGGCGACGGCCACTTTGTCGAGGTGCAGGGCACTGCGGAAGGGGTACCGTTCAGCCGCGCGGAAATGGACGCCTTGCTGCAACTGGCGGAAAAGGGCATCGCCGAGCTGGTTGCGCTACAGCGCGAGGCGCTGGCGAAGTAACCGGCGCGAAAGCGATCGTGCCATCCGCTGCGATGGCGCCATAAACAAACAGGGTTGGCCGCATGCGGCCAACCCTGTTTGCTTTGATGCTACCGTGTGGGCGGGTACGACGGATAGGGCCGGTCACTGTCAGCCAGCTCCTCTGCACTTAAAGCCAGCAACTCCAACAAAACCTTCTGCTTGGTCTTGGGCAGGTCGCTAATGGTGACGCCTTTTTTGCGGCGCAGACCGATGGCCAGAGTTTGTCGGCTTTGTCGCACACCATGCCGATGACTTTGCGAAGCGGGATGGGCTGCTTGATGGCGGCGATGATTTGGTTGGCCGCATGCGGCCAACCTTGAACTGATGGCCGGCTTACTCCGCCTCGCGGAACCAGATGGTGGCGCCGTAGCTGCTGTCCGGGAAATCCGGCATCAGTTCGCCCTGGGCAAAGGCACAGCGGGCGTCGGGTTTGGCTGGCGTCCACCAAGTACCGGCCTGCGGGCAGGGATGGCCCGCTTCGCAACGGCTGGATGATGGTATGGGGGGCGCCATGCCTTGCGCTTCGACCGGCTCTTGCGGCGTGATGACGGGGTTGAAGTAGAAAGATTCGTCCGGAATCACGCCGTCGAGGTAGCGGGTGTCCTCCCACACCAGGCGCCAGGTGGCGGGCAACACATACTGCTTGCCGGGATTGGGGTCCTGGCTGAACTTCTCCAAATCCTCGATCCACGGTGCGACCGCGCCTTTGACGAAATAATTGAGCGCATCGGTCTCGCCGGGCGCGCGATGTGGCAGCACCAGTTCCCAGATGCCATCGTTGGGGATGCGTTCCCCGCTTTCAACGAGAATATTGGTGGGGGGGGCTCGGGCGTGGGTTCGGGCCAGGGGCCAAATTTGTGAATCACCTCCTGAAAATAGCTTTCAGTAAGGCATTCAGAATCTCTATAAGCGATAGGATGCCAATCAGCATAAGTAGGCCTTGGCTCATAAACCAGCGCCGCACCACAAGGAGTCGCCGCCTCCTTCAGCAGCCGCAGCTGTTCCAGCCGCTCGGTCCACACCGTATACAGTGGCACGCCGTGCTCGCCACCGTCGTATTTGTTGATCTCGGCAGACGTCACGCCTTCCATTGCTCTGAAAGAGGCACTCTCCGCTTCCCCCAGGTAGCCGTCCTCGCGCTCGCGCCACACCGAGCGGTCGCCTTTCGCTAGAGCGGCCAAGCCTTTCGGGTACAGGTCCTGCACCAGGTAGGCAAATCGCATATTATATTCTGGCGGGCGTTCACCGTCCGGCCAGGTGGCCAGCGCCTCTTCGTAGGCTTTGACGAAGATATCGAACTGCTTGGCGTAGTGCGCCCACACGGTGTAGCTGGACCACTTTTGCAGCAGCCAGAACAGGCGGCGGCGGTTGTGTTGCAGATTCATCTTGCGGTTTCCTTCTGTTTGTCCTGATTGCAGGAGCGCTGGTGCCGCAGGCAACCGCTGCACACGCCGCAGTTTCTGGCAGAAGGCTGTGAGGCTGGCAAACAGAGGGAGATGCATTGCGGCCAACCCTTACTCCGCCTCGCGGTACCAGATGGTGGCGCCGTAGCTGGAGCCAGGAAAGTCGGGCATCGCTTCGCCTTGCACGAAGGCGCGGCGGGCGTCCGGCTTGGCCGGGGTCCACCAGATACCGGCCTGCGGGCAGGGCTGGCCTGCTTCGCAACGGCCCGATGATGGTATGAGGGGCGCCGTGCCTTGCGCTTCAACAGGCTCTTGCACCGTGATGACGGGGTTGAAGTAGAAGGACTCGTCCGGAATCACGCCGTCGAGGTAGCGGGTGTCCTCCCACACCAGGCGCCAGGTGGCGGGTAGTGCAAACTGTTTGCCATGCACATAATCATGATTAGGGTCATCAATCCACGGTGCAATAGCGCCTTTGACGAAATAGTTGAGACAGTCGGTCTCGCCGGGGGCTCGGTGTGGGAAAACCTGTTCCCAGATGCCATCATTAGGGATGCGTTCCCCGCTTTCAACGAGAGTACTGGTGGGCGGAGGGGTGTCTGGGCAGTGAGTAGGAAGGGGCCCCACATCCTGATCCTGCCTCGTACTCTGAAAAAATGCCTCAGGCAGGCCTTCTGAAGGACGATATGCAATAGGGTGCCAATCGGCATAAGTCGGTCTGGGCTCATAGACAAACTCGGCCCATTTTGGCGTCGCCGCCTCCTTCAATAACCGCAACTGCTCCAGCCGCTCGGTCCATACTGTATAGAGCGGCACGCCACGCTCGCCGCCGTCGTATTTATTGATCTCGGCAGACGTCACGCCATCCATCCCTTTGGAGGCCATCCATGCAGCGCAGAGCAAGTAAGCGTCTTCACGCATGGTACGCCACATCGAGCGGTCGCCTCTCGCCAGCGCGGCCAGGCCTTTCGGATACAGATCCTGCGCCAGGTAGGCAAAGCGCACATTGTATTCGGGCGGGCGTTCACCGTCCGGCCAGGTGGCAAGTGCCTCTTCGTAGGCCTTGACAAAGACGTCGAACTGCTTGGCGTAGTGCGCCCACACGGTGTAGCTGGACCATTTTTGCAGCAGCCAGAACAGGCGGCGGCGGTTGTGTTGCAAGTTCATCTTGCTGCTTCCTTTTGTTTACCCTGATTGCCGGCGCGGGTGGCCGCGACGGCAGTGCTGTTGCTGGTCTTGGGCTTGATTTCGTCGGTTTCCAGCTGTCGGGTAAGGGCGTATTGCGACAGGTCTTCGCCTTCCCTGGCGTAGCCGTACTTGCCCTCGACCTCGGTCCAGCCGGTCTTGCGGACTTCGATCTTGACGCCCATCACCTCGGCGCTGCCCAGCTTGCCAGCCTTGGCGGCCTCGCCCAGTTCGGTGATTTTGGCGTTCAGTGCGGCAGGCAAATCGTTCATGCCGACCTGCTTGCCGCCGCCCTCCAGAAACTGGTTCTTGATCTTGTCGCCAAACTGTTCCGCGATGCTGCCATGCCAGCCTTTGAGCGCCTGCATCAGCTCGGCCTCCTGCCGGATGCGGGCCAGTGGCGGAAAGGTGACGAGCACGATCAGGCCGTTGGCGTTCCACTCGTCCAGTACCGCCGCCATCTCGCGCCAGGCCTTGGCATTCTGCGGGATGGTGCCGGCACCCCAGAAATAGCCGCCAGCATTGGATGGCCCGGCCAGCTTGCCGCCAGGGCCAAAGGCGCGGTAAATGGTCTGGCCGGCAAACTGCTCCGGCCCCCAGGCGGCGATCTTGCCACTGAAGGTGCATAGCGAGTTGTAGTACTCGACAACACCATGGCCGGGTAATTTAACCTGTTTACGCAGCAAATCCGGCCAGCCTTCGGCGATCTTGTGCCGGTCGAACCACTTGGCAAGCTGCTTTTGTGCTTCAGGGGTATCTAATTTCCCCGACAGCAAATTCTGCGGCCACTTGCCGGCCTTGATCGCCGCGCGCACCTGATTGTGCAGCATCACGGCCTCGGCTTCGCGCGTCAGATTGCGTTGGCCGGTGGCCAGGGTATGGACTTCGCCCTGGTAGACCAGCTCCTGCAATACCTTCAGCTTGGCGTGCAGCTCTTTCAGCGCCAGTGGAATCATCTTCTTGCCCAGCTCCCGCAGCGTCATGATTCCGGCCTGCACGCGCTGTAGTTGGCCGCGCATATTGTCTGGTAGTAACTGACCTGTGCGTGACTTGATGATGCCGCTGATAGTGTCCGCAATGCTGGCGCAAAAATCAGAGAACTTACCCACCAGTTCGCCCTGATATTTCATGACGTCCAGCTGTTTAAGCCATTTGACGGCGTTGCCCCGCCCGATCCGATTCAAAAACTGGATTGTCTCCGTAAGCAACTTGCTGTTGTCTGCCGCATTTTTCCCTACACGCAGCGCCAAACGACCAACACCCTTGATGACGCCCCCCACCACCGGAATCAAGGCGAAGAGCAGAACTACAAGCAATACCCATTCACTTACTTGTTCGCGGCGTTGCGGTTCATTACTCAGCCGTAGCAACACGGCGATCAGATCGCGTACCGCGGTAGCATCCCCCACCAAGGGGATCATGCCGATGACCGCATCCACAATGATCTGTGCAGTAGTCTGTCGCTCGTTGAATGCCCCTTGTGTCGTGCCCCAGATCCAGTCGCCAGTTTCCGCCGCAATGCTTTTGATTTCTGCAAGACTCATACCGGACATTTTCAATTTCCTCCATGCTTGGCGATGAGTGCCTGGATATCACTGTCGGCAAGTTTGGTTTTATAACCGGGTGTTGACTGTTGGTCTTTGCGTTTATAGGCACGTGAATCAGGGCCAAATTGCACCTCTACCGCACCAGGAGGAACATCCTCAAGCTGCGCCTGCCCATCGCCATCAAGTACCCCGCTACGGGTACTCCCGTCGGAAAACAGTGCGACGTAGCTTGCTCCCGACAGTGCTTCTTGGTCGTGATATTCCCGTTTGATATGAAGCTGTGTCTTACCTACCGGGAGTGCGGGAAGGGCTATCTTCAAGCTCGCCGGCCCGCTCAACCCATGCTCCGCCCCCTTCACGCTCACCGTGCCGGGGCAGTGGATATCAATGTTGCCGTCGGCGAGCTTGATGTAGCCGCCACCGCTGGTAAGCAGAATCTCCTGCTTGGCGGCAATCACCACCTTGCCTTTGCAGGCGGTGATGGTGATGTCCCTATCCGCCGTCAGTTCCATCGCTCCGCTCTGCGCCTGAACCTGTACCTTGCCCTTGGCGGCGATCAGTTTCAGCGAGACCCGGTCCTTCACCCCGGCCACGAACAGGCTGATGTGCTGGCCGACGTTGTGCAGCCACCTCCTGCCCGAGGTCTGGTTCAGATCGCGCTGCGCCACCTGGTCGAGGTTGCTGCCGGCGGCCAACGTTAGGGAGTTGTCGGTGCTGGCGGCCAACCCGGCCGGGGCGGACAGGATCATGAGGGGTTGCTGGCCGGCCTGGGTGGCGCCCTTGCCGGGGGCGGCTGTTTTGCCGTCCTTGTCGGTATTGCTGCCGGCTTCCCACGCGCGCAGGGCGGCGGCGTGGTGCTGCAGGTGGCCGTCGGCTTTGTTCGCGCCCTTGCCGTTGTCGGGCTTGATTTCGGCGGGCCCGGTTTCCTGGGTATCGGCCAGTTGCGCGGTGGCGGTGTCGGCCAAGGATTGGGCGAGGGCCAGGGCAGCGTCGAGCTGGTGTTGTGCGCCGTCGCGCGCCAGTTGCTTGCCGCCGGCGCCGGCTTGCGCTTCGGTGCTCAGCAGCAGACCGTGGCCGGCGCGAATGGCGCCGTGGCGGTCAGTCCTGAGTTCGAAACCCTCACCGCGCGGACTGGCCTTGCCGTCGCTACGCGGGTGGGTGAGGTAGCCCTGGTTGAGCTGGGTGTTGCCGTGTTCGGATGACAGTTTTGCCCGCACTTCGCCCGGGCTGTCATCGAACAGCAGTTCGTTGTACTGCCCGCCGTGGTGTTCCTTGCTCTTGATGCCGGATAGCGTCTGGTTGCCGGGCAGGCTGCCGGCGCCACTGAAGGCGGGCGGCGGGTGGCTGCCGTTGTACAGCACGCCGGTAATCACCGGGCGGTCGATGTCGCCTTCGATGAAGTCGACCAGCACTTCCTGGCCGATACGCGGAATGAACTGGTGGCCCCAGCCGGCGCCAGCGCTGGGCATGGCGACGCGCAGCCAGCAGCTGGAGCGCTCGTCCAGATTCGCCCCGCTGTCCGGGTGCTCGTCCGACCGCTGCCAGTGGAACTGCACCTTGATGCGGCCGTAGGCGTCGGTGTGCACTTCTTCGTTGGCCGGTCCCACCACGGTGGCGGTCTGCGCGCCGCGCGCGGTGGGCTTGGCGTGGGTGGTGGCGGCGTAGGCCGGGGTGAGCGGCAGGCCGCGGCGCTGGGCGTCGAAGGCGCTGCGGAACGGCGTGTTGTCCTCATCGCCGTTTGCGGCCAAGGTTGGCCGCAACGCGGCCGGCAGGCTGCGGGCCAGCTCGGTCGGCAGGTTGTTGCGCACGGCCAGTGTCTGGCGGGTGACCACGAATTCGCGCTGCTCCGGTGCGTCCCACTGGTGTGCCGGGTGGTCGTCGAGGCGGAACCACTGCCCGGCGGTCAGGCCGCGTACCACCCCGGCGCCGGTGAAGGTCTTGGCCTGCGCGTCCAGCGCCTGCTGCCGCAGCCGCGCGTAGTGGCTCAGCTGCTCGGCGTCGCTGGCGTAGTAGGCGCCGGGGGCGTCGTAGTGCTGCAGGCTGCTCTGCAGGCGGGTGCCGTCCAGCCCCTGCTTGATGGCGGTCTCGTCACCGCTGTGGCCGGTGGCCACCGGCTGGTAGTCGTAAGTGGCCAGTGCCACGCTGCCGGGCACGATCTGTCGTGCGCCGTCCCAGCGGGTGAGACCGTCCTCTTCCTCGGTGGCATCGCTGCGATGGAAACGCACGCGCTCAAGGTTGGCCGCAGGCAGGCTGTACGGGTCGTCGAAGGCCAGCAGTTTGACCTGCGGGATATTCCCTCGCGACGCTGCGCTACCTCGCTCGGTCACGCCACTCAGGTGCTCGTAACGCCAACTGAGCCCTTCCTCGCGCAGCAGGCGGCAGATGAAGTCGTGATCGGATTCACGGTACTGCAGGCAGTAGCTGCGACTGGGCAGCGGGCCGGCCAGCGCGAAGTCCAGGCTCTGCACCGCGGCAAACAGCGGGTTGGCGCAGGCGTGCTCGGCAAAGAGCTGGCGCACGATGGCGTCCACAGATGCATCCTGGAACACGCGCGAGGTCTGGCGCAGGCGCAGTAGCGCGAACGGCGGCTCGACAGTGAGCGCATAGCGGGCGAAACCGCCGTCGCTGCCCAGCGTCTCGGCGGCGCTGACCACGCCGCAGCGGATCGTCTCGCTGCCGTCGGCACCGGCGATGCCGAGCCGCACCGGCAGGCCGAGCAGTGACTTCAATTCGATGCCGTCATCCGCCGACAGGCACTCGACACGGAAGCGGTAATCGCCGGCCAGCGCTTCGTCACCGGACAGGCTCAGCGGCAGCAGCGCCTCGCCCCAGCGGGCGCCGTCGCCCAGTTGCAGGCGGAGCAGGCGCTGGTCCTGGTTGAAGGCGGAGGCGAAGCTGGCGAGCAGGTCGGGGAGATTCATGGGGATTAGTACGGGTTAACCGTTGAAAGTAACGCGGGCAGCGTGCAGGCGCTGCACGGTGTCGATCTTGAGGACGAAGCGCTTGGCGGCAATGCCGTTGTCTACCAGCAGTTTCTTGACGGTTTCTGCCCGAGCACGGGCCGCGGCCGGTGCATTGCCTACTTCACGGCGGTCACAGTAGCCAGTGATGATGATCTGTTTGGCAATGACCAGCGCCGGGGCAAGGGCACGGACCTGTTGTTCGGTGAGGGGGCTCAGCTTGGCGCTCATCTTGTCAAATGGCACCAGTGTCGGGTCGGAGACGACGGCCTTGTTGCCGGTGGCTTCCTGCACTTTTGCGGTAGCCTGCTCCACGCCTTCTGCCACTTTCACGACAATGGCCTTGCTTTCCTGGGCCTGGACGGTGGCGGGGTCGGGGGGCGGCGTTTTGTTTTTGCGGCTATTGGCACAGCCCAGCAGCAGTGCCGTGCTGATAGCCAGAATGGTGAGGCGATAAAACATGATGCATCCCTTCAAGGCCGGAGCCGCGATGGAAAGCGGACTCCGGCCGGCAAAACGGCTTAGGCGATTACTTTATTGGCAGTCAGGTCCCAGCCGGCGCTGACGTTACCGCCACCTGCGCCGTCGGCACGTTTCTGCTGGGTGTAAGTCCACTTGATCTTGCCGTAGCTGAAGCTGACCTTTTCGCTGGGGAAGCCGGCATCGTTGGCGGAACCATTCGGTTCAACTTTGGATACCAGAACCTGCTCCATCTTGATTTCCATGTACTTCACCTTGTCACCGCCGGCACGGCACAGCTCGATGGTGATCTCCTTGATGTGCTTGCCGGTGCAGCATGCCTCGTAGATCTTCGGGCTGGCCTTGTCCAGGAAGTGGGTGATCTCATACTGGCCGTGGTTGACGCGTTCCGCGGTGGCGCCGCCGGCGGAGCTGGCCGTCGCCTGGGCTGGCTGTTCGATCAGGTGGGAAAAAGACTGGATTTCGATCCAGTCCTTGTGTTGGTCATCGGTGCTTTCGCCCGGAATGCCGTCGATTTTCAGAAAGGCGTCAAAAGCCATGTGGTTCTCCTAGGTGACAAAAATGGAAGCGTGGCTTCCGGAATGCATGCTCCGGTCACGCCGGCCGGTGAGGCGGGAGACCGGAGCGTCTCGGCGTTAACCTGCCGGCTGAGGCAGCTCGGCAACCAAACGCAGGGAAATGGTGAGTTCGTCCAGCTGGAAATGCGGACGCAGGAAGGCCGCGGCGCGATAGACACCGGGTTTGCCCGGTACCTCCACCACGTCCACACGCGCCTCGCGCAACGGATATTTGGCCTTGGCTTCCTGGCTGGCGGAGTCGTCCAGCAGCACGTATTGCGCCAGCCAGGTATTCAGGAAGTCCTGTACGTTCTGGCGTGAGGCAAAGCTGCCGATCTTGTCGCGCATGATGGATTTCATGTAGTGCGCAATGCGCGACACCGCAAAGATGTAGGGCAGCTGCGTGGACAGGCGGGCGTTGGCGTTGGCCGCATCGGTGTTGTAGGTCTTGGCTTTCTGTATCGACTGGCCACCAAAGAAGGCGGCGTAGTCGGTGTTCTTGCAGTGCACCAGCGAGATGAAGCCCAGGTCGGACAGCAGCTTTTCGGTGCGGTCGGTGACGGCGACTTCGGTCGGGCACTTGAGTGCCACTTCGCCGTCGTCGGTCTTGAAGGTGTGTGCCGGCAGGCCTTCTACCAGGCCGCCACCCTCCACGCCGCGAATGGCGGCCAGCCAGCCGTACTGGGCAAAGGCATCGGTCAGGCGGGCGGCGTAGGCGTAGGCGGCGTTGGTCCACAGGTATTTGTCGTGGTTGCTGCCATCGACGTTTTCCTCAAAGTCGAAGGCCTCTACCGGCACATTGTCACGGCCGTAGGGCAGACGGCCGAGTACGTGTGGCAGCACCATGCCGACGTAGCGCGAGTCTTCCGATTCACGGAATGACTTCCATTTGGCATATTCGACGGTGTCAAAAATCTTGGCCAGGTCGCGCGGCTTGCCGATATCGGTGAAGCTTTCCAGACCGAACAGGCCGGGGGAGGCAGAGGAGATCAGCGGGGCGTGGGCCGATGCGGCCACATGAGACAGCTCGTCCAGCAGGTAGAAGTCCTCCGGGTGACGGGTGAATTCGTAGTCACCCACCAGTGCGGCATAGGGCGCGCCACCAAAGGTGCCGTACTCTTCCTCGTAAATTTTCTTGAACAGGGCGCTCTGGTCGAACTCCGGCGAGGCCTTGAAGTCCTTGACCAGGTCTTTCTTGGAGGCATTGAGCACCTTGATTTTCAGCATGGTGCTGGTTTCGGATTGCATCACCAGATACTTCAATCCGCGCCAGGAGGCTTCCAGTTTCTGGAATTCGGGGTGGTGCATCACTTCGTTGAGCTGGGCGGACAGAATGGCATCCAGTTCGGCAATGCGCGCATCGATGCTGGCACTGAGGTCGCGCGACACCGTGACGCTGCCATCCAGTACCTGGGCGACGAGTTCGCCGATCAGGTCACGGGTATGGCCCTTTTCGCTGTCATTGGTGGCGATGCGGCTCTGGTCGATGATGCTGTCCAGCAGGCTGCTGGCATCCAGCGCGGTAGGGTTGGCCGCAGTGTCCAGTTGTTGTGCTGTGCTCATGGCTTACTCCCCGGTGTTGTCGCTGTGGGCGGATTGACTGATCTGGCGCAGCTTTTCGGTGTCGCGTACCACTTCGTCCAGCAGTTCTTCCAGCTTGTCGTTGCCTGCCAGCTTGTTGCGCAGGTCGGCCAGACGGGTACGGGCTTCCAGCAAACGCTTGAGCGGCTCGACCTGTGCCACCACGTTCTGTGGCTCAAAGTCGCCCAGTTCGTTGAAGTTCAGCTCCATCGCCAGTTGGCTGCCGTCATCCTGCAGCTTGTTGTCCACCTTGATGGCCAGTCGCGGTGCCATGCCCTTGAGCACTTCGTCAAAGTTGTCACGATCGATCTGGACGAACTTGCGCTCTTTCATTTTGGGCAGCGGGTTTTTGCTGTGGCCGGAGTAGTCGCCCAGCACGCCCAGCACAAACGGCAGTTCCTTGGTTTCAATGGCATCGCCGATCTCGACGTCATAGGTGATCTGTACGCGAGGCGGGCGAACCCGCGACAGTTTTTTCTGGGTGCTTTCTTTGCTCATGGTGTGCTCTCGAAAAGTAGGGGCTGTCAGGGTTTAACGGCGTCAGGCGATGCTGCGGGCAAGGCTGGCGACAAGGTCGCGCAATTGCGCGACGCTGAGATCCGGGTCGTTCAGGCGCCGTCCCAGGATGTAAGTGGCTTCGGCATAGGATTGATGGCGGCGCCACGGCGCCTGTTCATCACCGATATCCACCACGAAGCGCTCGTTCAGCGGCTCTCCCCAGCACTGCGCCACGATGTGGGCATCCGGCGAGCGGGGCTGCAAGGCGAGGTAACGACCATCCGGGCGGTTGATCAGCAGGCACTGGGCTTCGTCGGCACCACTCGCGCTGGCGGCAGCCTGATACAGCGTTAGCCAGGTGGCGGCGGCCAACATGTCCTCGCCATCCGTGGCCGGCAGCGGCAACAGATAGGTCTGCGCGCACAGGCTGTCGCGAAAGCGGTGCTGCAACTGGCTGTGGAAGATGAAGGCCAGCAGGGTAGCTTCCAGGCTGTGGCCGTGCCGACGGCAGATCGCTTCGTCCAGCTGCCGCGCCGCAGTCATGGCCAGATGGTGGGACAGCAGCTGCTCTGCCAGCGCGACATCGTCGCTGGATGCGGCCCCGAATAGGGCCTGCGCTTCCAGGAACTGGCGGCAGGCGACCATTTCCACCGCGTTGTCGATGGCACTGGCCAGCTGGTCCTTCAGTCCGGAAAAGAACAGTTCGCAGGCCAGCAAAAGCACGGCTAGCGGCGGCAGCTCCAGGCTGGCCGGCAGCTGAGTGGCCGCCACCAGCGGGTAGTTACGGCCGCTTTCATCATGGCTGGGCTGAATCACGCCCAGTGACAGCCAGGCGTGGTCCCGGCTGCGCAGCACGAAGCAGGAGCCGGGCATGTCGCGATAACGGCTGATCGCTTCCGGTGTCTGGGAGAGCAGGCTGATGCTGTCTGCCAGTAGTTGATCCAGCTGTGCCGCTGCCGGGTGGGTAGCGTTGAGGCGGATGAAGTCGCCACGACGTGGCAGCTTGCCGAAAATGCAGAACGAGGCTGCAACTTCCTGGGTACGTTTGAAAGTGAAGCTCAAGACCTTGCTCCCCCGATTACAACGTCACGCGCTCGGGCAACGTCAGTTTGTTGAGACGGCTTAACTGCAGCGGATTCACGCCGCTGAGTACCCGGAAATTGGCCCGCACGATCAAGGGCTCACCTTCGGCCTTGCGTAATGACCAGGCCAGCTGGGTGCCATCCGGACCTTCCTGCACGACTTTGGCGCTCGATAGCAGGCGCATCAGTCCCATGCCGCCAGGATGGTTGGCCACCACATTGTTGGCCCCGGTGTAGGACAGTGCCTGGATGCGTGCGCCTGCGGTCTGGCTGCTGCCATTCCAGGTAAAGGGCTGCCAGAGTTGCGGGCCGTTGCGGTAGCGCAGTTCCTGGCCGTCGATGTCGAACACGATTTCCGACAGGCCGGGTGTGGGTTGCGGCTGCAGCTCAAAGCGCAGTCCGTCGCCATCCTGCAGCTGGCCGTTGGCCAGGGCGGACAGGCTGCTGACGCTGCTGAGGAAGGCCGGGTTGAACTTGATGCCCAGCTCGCCCCAGGCGCGCGGCACCAGCTCGTCGCCGCGTTTTTGCACCAAGCCGGCAAGGTATTTGTTGATGAAGCGGTCCAGGGTGCCGTCATTGGCCTTCAGGAAGCGGTTGATTTCGGCAATCGATGCCGTACTGCCGGCATCGCTGAAGGGATACTTGGCGGCCAGCTGGCGCCATTGCGGCAACACCTCCGCGGCCCAGGCCTGATTGATGTCGGTGCTGACCGGGCCAAGCAGGGCGCTGTAGGAGTGGCTGAGCGGGCGTACCAGCATCGGCCGTACCATGCCGATGGTCTCGGGAGTGCTTTGCGCCAGCAGCGCGTTGTCGACGTAGGCAATGCTGTCTGCCAGTTCGGAGCCACTGTTGTTGAAGGTGGCCTGCAAGGTGGCACGGGACAGGGCGCCGGGATCGTCCGTGCTGGCAATCGCCCCCAGCTTGGCCTTCAACTTGGCCAACTGGTCGAGGTAGCCGTAGAGCGGGGCGTTCTCCCCCTTGACCAGTTGGGCAACGCCGGCAAATTGTTGGCCTACTTCGCCGTAGAGCTTGCCGTTTTGTGCACTATCACTGCTGCCGCCCTTAAGCAGGTTGGCCGTTTTTTCCAGCACCGACTGCTTGGCCGTTTCCAGTGAGCGGTTCAGCTCTGACGGGTTGTCCCACGCTGTTTCCGTGGCGGCCCGCGTCAGGATCAGCTTGATGGGCGAATTTTCCCGGTCTGCCAGACGCGTCATGGCCGACGCGGACTGTGCGGGCGAGGTGAAGTCGCGCACGGTGACGCCCTGCAGGAATTTTTTCCAGCTAGCGCTGTAGGCGGCACGGTACTGGGCTTCCAGGGCTGCACGATTTTTCTCGCTGTCGCCATCCTTGCCGAGGTTGTCCTGACTGCTTGCGGCCAACACCCAGTCATCGCTGCGGATTTCCCCCTTGCTGGCCTCCTCTATGGCTCCTTTGACATATTGATCCCATGCCTCGCGGGTAAAGGCGCCTTCCACCATCTGGCTGCCTGCCATGATGTCCAGATCGCGGTTGTTGAGAATCCGCGCGACGGTCAGTGGCGAAAAGCGGGTATTGGCACGGGCGCGAATTTCGTTGAAAACCCGCTCTTCGGCCGACATGCGTTTGAAAGAGCCGCGCAGCACTTCACGGGCTTGGCTGACTACGCGCAGGTTGGGCGCAATCAATGGCAGATCCGGTGCCTTAACCTGGCTGATGTAGAACGCCAGCAGTTTTTCAGCGACCGCCATGATTTCTTCCGTGCTGTATGAGCCGCGCTGGGTTTCGAGGTAGGGGCGCCAGTAACGTGGCAGCTGGTCCGCTAGGTGGGCCGCCTCCATGCGCTGCGGCTGATACAGCATCAGGTAGGTTTTCAGCGCGTTGTAGCTGGCATCCAGCTGTGGCGCTTTGACTGCGGCCGGGGGCGCGGCAGCGGTCTCGGCCGTGGCTGGCAGGGCAGGGGTGACGGCTTGCAATGCGGAAGTACGCGTAACGGGGGACCAGCTGGCATGACGCAAACCGAAGCCGGCTGCTTGCCAGCGGTTGGCTGCCAGCGCTGGCGACGCGCGACGCCACCAGGCTACATGGCCGGTGTGATGGACACTTGCTGTCAGCACGACTGGACGTGCCCGGTAGTCATTGGCAATCGCGCCCAGCTGAATGTTGGGCAGCGGTCGGGCTTGCGGCCGTGGCCGTAGCTTGGGCCTGGGTTTGCTTGGTGCCGGTGCGACCGGTTTGGCTTGCTGCGTTTGTACCGCTGGCGGGGGCATGATCGGCGCCGGCGCGTGCGTTTGCTCCAGTGTCTGCAGGGTAGTTTCCAGGTTGCGTTGCACCGGTGTCAGCATCACGGCCTTGATACCGGCAAAGTACTCGCCACGCAGCGCCGTCTCCAGCGGTTCTCCCTGATAAAGGCCGACGCCAATCTGCCAGGGCGCCCCTTCGGTACGGTAAGCCTGCAGCTGTTCCAGGCGGGTTTGCATCTGCTGCAGTGCGCGCAGCTTGTCGTACAACTGGCTGGATGCGGCCAACTTGCGGGCGTCTTCCCTTTCATTACTGATATCCGCCAGCAATTGTTGGTTGCCGACATAGGACCAACTCCACAGGCCGGCCAGGGTGCACAGCGACAGGATACCGGCGGCCATGGCGGCCATTCGCCAGCGGCTGCTGCCACGACCACTCTGGCGCGAGATCAGATGCTGGTCGGGAAACAGGACCTTGCGGAACAGGTCGCCAAGGAAAAAGCTGTAAGAGGCCGCCGCCTGTTGGCGGTCGCCTTGTGTGGGAGCCAGATCGAACTGGGTCTGCACCCGGCTGGCGGCGACGATACGCGGCGTGCCCTCCTGCAGGGCGCTGGTGAAGTAAAAGCCGCGCAACAGCGGGCGGGCATGGTAAGGGTCGTCCTCGTACAGCAGGCTGACAAACTTCACCACGGCGTCCTTCAGCCCGTGAAATTCGATCGGGAAGGCAAAGTGTGCCGGACGTACCTGATCGCCGCGGTATTGCAGCAATTTCTCCTCACCGGCTTGCACCAGGCCGCGATAGAGCAATTCGAACTGTTGCGAAGCGACGGTGGCGGCATCAAAGCCGTGCCCCTGGTTGGCCGTCAGCGTGCTGCCCCAGACCCGGTCGCGTTCTTCTTCCGGCATGTCCTGGAAAAACTCGGCAAAGCCACCAAGCAGGTCAAGCTTGGTGAATACCAGGTAAATCGGGACGTGAAGCCCGAAGGTGCTGCAGACTTCATGAATGCGCTCGCGCACCTGCCTTGCGTACAGGGCAAATCCTTCGCTGTGATGCTGCGCCAGTTCCGGCAGACTGATCGCCACCAGAATGCCGTTGACCGGCGCTTTGGCACGGTGCTTCTTCAGCAGCTTCAGGAAGGCTAGCCATTCGCTCCGATCCTCGCTTTGCGTGGCATAGCGTCCTGCGGTATCCAGCAATACGCCTTCGGTAGAAAAAAACCAGTCGCAGTTACGCGTGCCGCCGACCCCCTGGATGCCGCTCTTGTCGCTGAATGGGAAGCTGAGGCCGGATTGCAGGATGGCAGAGCTTTTGCCGGCGGCGGGATGGCCAATGATCATGTACCAGGGCAGCTCATACAGGGCTGCCACACCACTGCTGCTGCCCAGCTTGGACTTCTTGAGGGTGTCGATAGCGGCCAGCAGGCGCTGGCGCAACAGGGTCACTTCGGCGCGCTTCTCCGAGCCGGCATGAATCACTGCGTCATCAGCCTGCTGGCGCAACATTTTTTCCAGCAGGCCACCGGCACGTTTTGCCAATAGCTGGCCGATCAGCAGGCTGACGACCCATAGCAGCATGATTGCGATGATGCAGCCCAGCCTAGCCTCCATGGTCTCAAGCCCCAGCCACTCTCCAAGAAACCAGACCAAGGCGATCAGGATCAGAAACCCGACCGCCGAGGCCACCTTGGCATGTTGTCGCCAACCTTTTTTTAACACCGTGCTTACCTTCCTATTGGTTTATTGCTTGCGAGCCAGCAGCTGCCTTAGCGAGCCGCTGCGCTCAATATGGCCGTAATCCTTGAAGCTCCAGTTACCTCCCCAGGTCAGCGCTGCTGCTGCGGCTTCTTCGCCCAGTGCCTGATACGCCCGCATTGCCCACGGATCGCGTTCGGAAATCACTACCTTGCCGTTTCGTACCGGGGCCAGATCCACCGCCAGCCCATACTGGTGCTTGCTCTGGCCGCCTTTTGCCTTGGTAACCAGTGTGGCCTGGCCTGCCAATGCATCCTGTCGTTCCGGGCTGCGGTAGCCCTCCAGCAGCGTCATCGGGTAACCACGTGCTTCCAGTCTCGCCATGAGACGAAGTACGGTCTGGACGAAGGCCGCATCCAGCTTGTCCCAGCTACGGTCGGCCCGATTCAACCGGGGTTGTTCGCTAATGGCGTCGCGGAAAGCTTCCGGGGGTAGTGGTGGTGGCGGAGCCAGTTGCTCCTCCTGCAGCGTCAACTTGATGCGCGAACTGTACTTGTACTCATTTGGTATGAATTCTTCTGTTTTGTGTAAATTGCTGAAAAATAGTGACAAAGCAACTGATGAGGCGGCTAAAGATATCGAAAAAACAGGTAAGAAGGCAATGACAAAGTGTTTTTTTATGGTTTCTATAAGTTTTTTTGTAGGCTGCGCCCTTGCTTCATTGGTGACGTAGTGCAGACCAGTCTGCCATCCTGTTTGTAGGGTTTGCTCAGTTTTTCCATTCTTGATTGTTGCAATAAGTGATTTATTTATATGGTTTTTTGTGTAAAAAAATCTGAACCCAATCCAGATGATGGTGCAGATCAGCAGCATGGATGCGCCTGGTGCTAGATAAGGTTTCACGTGGTCGAGCCACATCACACTGCCTTTTTTTGATGCGTTTGTAATTAAACGGTTGATTTTAAATAAATATATAAAAATATAGTATTTTTCAATTTTTTGTAGAAAAAATGCTTTTCAATTATAATAGCACTTTGGCATGTTTTCCAAGGGTGTCTACGCAGATGCGACATTGCAGAGCCAGAGGGTGGCTATGGACGAGGTGCCTGGGTTGGGGACTGTTACCGATGGCATTGCTCGTGTCGGGCTGTGCTGGTGATGGCCCGGTCAGGCTTTCCGGGGATGCCGCTGCGATATTGAATCGCGATAGCCGGGGCAAGCCGTTGTCGGTTGTGGTGCGTGTCTATCAGTTGAAGTCCGATCAGGCGTTCAAGCGTTTAAGCATGGAGGCGCTGGCGTCAGGCAAGCCGGAAAAGGATTTGTTGTCACCGGATCTGCTGGCGTTGCAGGAGCTCACCCTGTTGCCGGGATCGAAGGCGGAGATTGCCGATTTTGTGGTGCTGCCGGAGTCGACGCACGTTGGACTGGTGGCGTTGTTTCGGCAGCCGGACAGGCAGTTCTGGCGGTTGCTGTTTGATGCCGACGCGGTGCGCAGCAAAGGGCTGCAGTTTCATGCAGAGGATTGTTATCTGCGCGCGCTCAAGCCCTCCGCCAGGCTCATGCCTGGCCAGCCGGGCTCGTTGCAGGTGGAGTGTCGCTAAGAGCCAGGGGCTCTTGGAGTCGTGTGCGTTTTGATGTATTGGCCGCTGGCCAAACGGATTGAGAAAAGATGCAACAAGCGAAACGTGTGCTGTGGGGAGAGGGAATGTTCCTGCGCCCGCAGCATTTTCAGCAGCAAACATTGTTTTTGGAGCAGGATGCGGCCATCCGGCAGCAGCTGTTGTGTCGGCATGTCTGGGGTGTGCAGCAATTGCGGCTGGACGAGTCAGCCCTCAAGGGCGGCCTGGTAAGGCTGGATGCACTGAGTGTGCTGTTTCGGGATGGCGCACTGTACCAGGCGCCGCAGGCAGCGCCGTTACCACTGTCGCGTGACCTGTCGTCGCTGCCACAGCTGGGGGTGACAACCACGTTGTATGCCTGTTTGGCGGATTTGCAGCCATACGGCGGCAATACGCGTAGTGGTGAGAGCACCGGGCGGCCGTGCCGTTATCACAGCGGTGGCGAGGAGCTTGCCGATCTGTACACGCAGGCATTGCCAGCGGAAGTCGCGGTGCTGGAGCCGGATGTGCGGCTGATGCTCGAAGAAGAAAATCGCGATGGTTACGATGCGATCGCACTGTGCCGGCTGCAGAAAGATGCGACCGGACAGTGGGTGGTAGCGGAGGATTATCTGCCGCCGATGCTGACCATAGCGGCAGCCGGGGCGTTGCCGCAGTTGCTGCGTCGCCTGCTTGATATCTTGTTGGTGAAAAGCCAGGCCCTGGCCGGTGCCCAGCGTGAAAAAGCCAAAAGCGTCATGGAGTTTGGTTCCAGCGATATCAGTGCTTTCTGGTTGCTGCATACCGTCAACCGCAACTTTGCCCGCCTGCGCCACTTGTCGCTAAGTAACCCGCTGCATCCGGAGGCGCTGTACATGGCGCTGGCAGAGTTCTGTGGCGAACTGCAAACCTTTTCTACCCGCTTTGCACTGGCGGATATCCCGGCTTATCGCCATGAGGACCTGTACACGGTATTTGCAGCTCTGGACTTGCAGATACGCGAGCTGCTGGAGACGGTGATTTCGGCACGCTATGCGGTCATTCCCTTGCATTCCCCCAAACCTTCTTTCTACATCGGACGACTGGAGAGCGATCGCCTGCTGGAAAACGTCGATTTCTACCTGTCGGTGCAAAGCGAGCAGCCGGCCAGTCAGGTACTGGACAACGTGCCACTCAAGCTCAAGATCGGCGCACCGGACGATGTCGAGAAGATCCTCAACTCCGCCATGCGTGGCGTGGCGTTGAGCCATGCCGCGCAAACACCGTCTGCCGTGCCGGTGCGGGTGGGCAATCACTACTTTGCCTTGCAGCCGCATGGCGACATCTTCGCCCGCATGCTGCAGTCACGCAGCATCTGCATCTATGTTCCGCAGACCTTGTCCGGTTTGAATCTGGAACTGATTGCCGTTTTCCGTTGAGGCCAACATGAGTCAAGCCACTGTTACCGAAACTGCCGTACCAACCGAGTCAGCTATCACCGTCAGCAGCACGGGACCCAGCATGCGCGAAATGCTGGAAGACGGCGTTTATCTGTTGTTCCTGTTGAAGGACGGCACTGCGCCGGGCAGCAGCGTGGAATTCAATCGCCGTGTCGATCAGTTCCTGCAGCAGTACGAGCGCAATGCCCGCAACTTCGGCAAGTCGGCAGATGCCATTGGCCAGGCAAAGTATGCTTTTTGCGCATTGCTGGACGAAATCATCCTGTCGTCGGATTTTCCTTTGCGCGATGAGTGGGAGCGTATGCCGCTGCAATTGCGCCTGTTCGGTGACCATCTGGCGGGAGAGGGCTTCTTTAGCCGGCTGGAGCAGTTGCGACTCGATCCGGTACGTCATATCGAAGCCCTGGAGGTGTACTACACCTGCCTGTTGCTGGGTTTTCAGGGGCGCTATCTGCTGGAGGGTGAAGAAAAGCTGGGCTATCTCAAGCACAAGCTGGGGCAGGAAATTCAGCAAGTCCGCGGCGGCAAGGCTGACTTTGCGCCCAATTGGCAATTACCGCAGCGCTTCCAGGCCTTCGTGCGCCACGAGTTGCCGATGTGGCTGTATTTTGCCTTGCTGGCAGTCGCTGCCGCGGCAATCTGGGGTTCCTACCACTGGTTGCTGGGGCAGCAACTGGCCGAGCTGTTCGGGATCTAGAGCATGAGCGGCTTGCGACATACCCAGATACTGCCATCCGTGCTGGATCGCCTGCTGGATGACCAGCCTGATCTCAGCCATGGCAGCGAGCAACTGCTTTTCGAGTTGCCGCAATTTCGCCGTTCCCTGGCGCGCGACCTGGAGGCGCTGCTCAATACCAGAATCATGGCGCAGCCAGAACTGTATGCCGCCCATCCACTGGCGGATGACAGCATGTTGCAGTTCGGTATTCCCGATCTCAGCGGCATCAGCCTGCTGAATCCGGATGATCGCGAATTGCTGCGCGAACAGCTACGCCGCGCCATTGAGGTTCACGAGCCTCGCCTGTCCCGGGTACGGGTGAATCTGGATGCGCCGCGCGAGTTGGAGCGGCATCTGCGCTTCCGGGTGGATGCCGTGCTGAAAGTGCATCCGCACCGCCCGCCGGTCAGCTTTGACGCCACGCTGCAACTGTCTTCCAACGTTTACAAGGTGCAGGGTTGATGAACCTCCCCGACCTGCTCGCCAGCTTCGCCTCCGCCTTCAACCAGGACCAGCGCCTGCTCAGCCTGCAACTGGGCGACGGCAGCCGCTGGGGCGAGACACTGCTGCCGTTGTGCTTGAGCGGCGACGAAGCGCTGGCCGGCGATTACCGCTTCCGCGTCGAGTGCCTGTCGGCGGACGACGGCATCGAGCTGAAATCGCTGCTCGGCCTGCCGGTGCGGCTCGGCATCGCCGGCGCCGACGGCCGCGAATCGCTGCGCTGCGGCGTGGTCAGCGCCGCCGAGGCGCTGGGCAGCGACGGCGGCTTTGCCAGGTACGCGCTGACCGTGGAGCCGCCGTTCGCGCTACTGCGCCTGCGCCACACCTCGCGCGTGTTCCAGGATTTGTCGGTGGACGCCATCGTGCGCCAGCTCTTTGCCGAGCACGCGGCGGCCAACCCGCTGTTCGCCGCGGTGCAGAGCCTGGACTTCGCGCTGGCCGGCGCGCTACCCAATCGCAGCTACTGCCTGCAGTACCGCGAATCCGACCACGACTTCATCTGCCGCCTGCTGCGCGAAGAGGGACTCAGCTGGCGTTACGAGCACCTGGATGGTGTGACCGAGCGAGGTAGTGCAGCGTCGCGAGGGAATATCCCGCAGGTCAAGCTGCTGGCCTTCGACGATCCGTACAGCCTGCCTGCGGCCAACGTTGGCCGCGTGCG
>Ga0073934_10004011_pt1 | contig 25379 bp, 26 predicted proteins | sample LarsenN4metaG_FD_76834 | JGI IMG/M metagenome (GOLD analysis project Ga0073934, IMG submission 76834) | Hot spring sediment bacterial and archeal communities from British Columbia, Canada, to study Microbial Dark Matter (Phase II) - Larsen... ... | reverse complement strand
GCCTAAGGTATCTCCCTTCGAATGGATCATGACGAACATTTCATGTTCGCACTCCTCCTCCGGGGCCATGGATTTGACTTCGACCTCATCCTTGATTCGCAGTGGTGAAATAGCCCGCCTGGCCACCATCCCGATCAGCATCATCAAGAACGAACTGGACGGCCGGCGCCTGTCCTCTCCCCAGTCGGACTGAGATAGGATCAACGGAAGCCGCGTCGAACGCGTACGCCGGACCCCGCGACGCGCCTCTCCCCCGAGGTCGAGCAGTCTGTGTACCGGGTGGCGCAAGAGGCGCTGGAGAACATCGCCCGGCATGCCGATGCCAGCCACATCACGCTCACGCTCGAGGTGAAGCCGCCGCACGCGGTGCTCACCGTCTCCGATGATGGCCGCGGGTTCGATCCCGCGCGTGCCTCCCAGGATGGTCTCGGCCTGAAGGGAATCCGCGAACAGGCGGAGATGCTGGGAGGACGTGTGGAGATCGCCAGCCGGGAGGGAGGCCCCACGAGCCTGCGCCTTGAGGTACCCGTATGATCCGCAAAACGATCTGTGATGATCAGGAGGTGGTCCGCCGGGGGCCTTCGGGTCATCCTGGACAAAGCCGCCGGGCTCCGGGTCGTCGGTGAAGCGCGCGACGGGGCCGAGGCCCTGGCCTTGCTGCGCACGGCTCAGGTCGACGTGGTTCTCATGGACCTGAAGATGCCGGGCATGAACGGGATCCAGGCCACGCGCAAGATCCGCGAGTTGTATCCGACGTACGGGTCCTCGTGCTGACGACCTATGACGCCGACGAATGGGTCTTCGACGCCATCCGCAGCGGCGCCGCCGGCTACATCCTCAAGGACAGCCCGGCGGAAGGCCTGGCGGCGGCAATCGAGGCGGCGGCAGGAAAGACACCCGTGGATCCGGCGGTAGCCGACAAGCTCTTCGCGCAGATTGCCCGGAACGCGCCCGTGGAGATCCCGCTCCTGGCCGAGCTCACCGAACGGGAGCGCGAAGTGCTGGTCCTCCTGGGGCGGGGCTTGTCCAACGCGGAGATCGCGGAGCGCCTGCACCTCTCCGAGGGGACGGTCCGCAACTACGTCAGCGCGATCTTGAGCAAACTGGGGGTCCCTGATCGGACTCAGGCGGCGGTGCTCGCCATCCGGGCCGGCCTGCTCGACGAGCCGCGATGACCTGCGCCCGTTGACTACGCCGGGGCGCGGCGGAGGACCCGGCCGGCGCGCGCGCCGGTGTCGCGTCCCATCTCAATGACGATCTGCCCGTTGACGATCACGTGGGAAACGCCCTCGCAGAACTGGTGGGGGGCCTCAAAGGTGCTTCGGTCGGCCACATGCGCCGGATCGAAGGCGACGAGATCGGCCGTGCACCCCGGACGGATCAGGCCGCGATCGTAGGAGCGCAGTCGATGCGCCGGCAGGGATGTCATCTTCCGAATGGCTTCCTCGAGGGACAGCACCCGGTCCTCACGCACGTACTTTCCGAGCACCCTCACGAACGTGCCGTAACTCCGGGGATGCGGCCGGCCACCGGCGGCGGGGCTCAGAGTCCACCCGTCGCTGGCCACGGCGACGGCCGGATGGCGCATCACCCGGCGCACGTCGTCCTCCGACATGGTGAAGGCGACGATCTGCACCCCGCCCCCGCCCCGCTCCAGCAGACCCAGCGCCGTCTCCGCCGGATCCTCGCCGAACCGGGCGGCCAACTCCGTCAGCAGGAGGCCTTCGCAGCTCCGGCCGACGCCGTCCGGGACGGAGGCAATCATGATGGCACCCGGATCGAACTCGCGCATCCCCCGGGCGGGCGCGGGGTGGTCGGGGTGCGCGCGCATCAGCTCGTCGCGGATCCGCCGGCGCGCGGCCGGATCCGCCAGCCGGCTCCGCATGCCGTCGATGCCGCCGTCCATGGCCCACCGTGGCATGATCGCCGCGAGCGTGGTGCTGCTGGCCGTGTACGGGTACTGATCGGCCAGCACGTCGTGTCCATCTGCCCGCGCCTTGTCAATCATGGCCAGGGTGGTCTCGACGCGCCCCCAGTTGCGCTTTCCGCTCGCCTTGTGGTGGCTCAGCTGTATGGGGACGGCGGCCCGGCGTCCTACCTCCAGCGCCTCGCCGATGGCCTCAACCAGCATGTCGCCTTCACCGCGCACATGGCTGGAGTAGAACGCCCCATAGCGGCGCCCGACTTCCGCCAGCGCGATGAGCTCGTCCGTAGCTGCGAAGCTGCTCGGCGGGTAGATCAGCCCCGTGGAGAGCGCAACCACCCCCTGCTCGAACGCCTCCGCCACGAGACGGCGCATGAAGTCCAGCTCGGCGGCCGACGGCGGGCGATCGTCGAATCCCATCGCGGCGACGCGCACCGCGCCCTGCCCCACCTGTAGGGCGACGTTGCAGGCCAGCGGCAGGGTCTCAAGGTGGGCCATGAACCCCGCGGCATCGACCCACGACCAGGGGAGCCCGGCGTCGAAGGCCGCGACGTAGGCACGCAGCATCTCCAGGCGCTCCGGGACCACAGGAAACGGAGAGAACCCGCAGTTGCCGAGCACCAGCGTCGTCACGCCCTGGCGCACCATCGCCTCAGCCCGCGGGAAGACGGGGAGGGTGAAGTCGGCGTGGGTGTGAAGGTCGATGAAGCCCGGGGCAAGGACTCGGCCGTCCAGATCGACCACGCGGCGGGCGGCCGCGCCGGTCAGATCGCCGACCCGGGAGATCCGGCCGCCTTCGACCCCGACGTCACCGGGGGACCACGGGTTCCCCGTCCCGTCGACGATCCGGGCGCTGCGGAACACGATGTCGAGCACGCACCACCTCGCCTCCGGCGGCCCTCCGGCCGGGGCCGGTCAGGGTGAGGCCGCCGCCTCGTACGCCAGACGGCTGACGTCGGCGATGAGCGCCGAGGCCTCGCCGCCGATCAGGCCCCGCCCGAGCGGCGTGGAGAACCCCTTCGTGAACGCGGCGATGATCAGCGGGCCGGGTTCGGTGAAGATGACTCCGGCGTCATGCCGGACTTCCGGGAGCTCGCCGGTCTTGTGCGCGATCCTGATGTCCGGCGGCAGCCAGAGCGGCAGCCTGTCGCGCACCTGCTGCCGGCTCATGATGGCGATGGCGACGTCGCACAGCTCCGGCGTCAGGATCCGCCGTGTCGCCAGCCACTCAAGCAGGCGCGCGGTGTCGCCCGCGGTGGTGAAGTTGTCCAGGCCGCGCTCGCGCGCCGCCGTATCCATCATCTTGCGCTGCAGGACAGTCCCACTCAGGCCGAGCGATGCCAGCAGCGCGTTGACATGCTCCATGCCGACCCGGTCAATGCACAGGTTGGCGGCGGTGTTGTCGCTGATCACGATCATTAAGGTCAGCAGGTCCCGCAGTGTGAGGTCCCCAACGATCTCCAGATCCTTGAGAATGCCAAACCCGCCGACCTTCGCGGACGCCGGAACGGCGATCCGATCGTCGAGGCGCAGGCCGCCGTCCTGCACCTGGCGGAGTGCCTCGACGAGAACCGGGATCTTGATGATGCTTGCTGCGGGAAACGGCCCTGCCGGCGCCCACTCCAGCTCCGTGCCCGACGCGAGGTCGCGGATGACGAGGCCCACCGTCCCCGGCGCCTGGCGGATCAGGCGGTCAATCGGCGAGTGAGCGTTGGGCAGAGCCACCGGGTGCCTTCCTCCTAGCAGGATGCTGAAATTCGCATGTTGATAAACAGCATGACGTTCAATCGAGCCTCTGACGTTACCTCTGAAGGTTGGCCGAGCCTGTCCTACCCGGCCGTCCGACTGATCTCTGTGCCTTTCGTCCCCATCTGCCGATGGCGGCGCCCTTCATGCCAGGACCTCACGGAGAGTGCGGAGGCGGATCAGGTTGTAGATCGCCGTCGCAAAGACAAAGACCCAGTTGCCCTTGGCCGTGCCCCGGTGGCGTGTCTTCCGCAGCAGCCCCACCGTCTTCAGCCAGCCGAAGATCTCCTCGATCCGCTTGCGGATCCGTTGGCTGACCTCATAGCCGGGATGCCGGGTCGTGCGGCCATCGATCGCACTCGTGCGGCCGCTCGTATTCTGGGCCACGTGCGGGGTGAGCTCCAAGGCCCGCAGCGCGGTGACAAACTCCCGCGTGTCGTACGCCTTGTCAGCCCCGACCGTCCCCCGGTCCCGGCGTTTCACATCGGCCGCCAACTGCACTGCGGTGTCCCGCTCGGCCGTGCCGGTCGCCGGCGTGACGCGGGCCGCCACCACCAAGCCGTGGCGATTCTCCATGACCACATGGCCCTGATAGGCCAGTTTGGCCTCGCGCCCCGGACCGCGCCGCGTGAGCTTGGCCTCCGGGTCGGTCGTGGACACATGGGTGGCGTTGCTCCGGCGCTCCCCATGGAAATTGACCGTCGGGTTCCCCGGGTCATCCGGCGGCGGCTCATCGCCCCCGTCGTTCCGGCGGAAACTCTTCACGCTCGCCCACGCCTCGATCAGGGTGGCGTCGACCGTGAAGTGCTCGTCCGAGAGCAGGTCCTGCGCGCGGGCCTGGGCCAGCACCCGCTCGAAGAACCGCTCGGCAATCTCCCCATTCAGCAGCCGCTGGCGGTTCTTCGTAAAGGTCGTGGGGTCCCACACCGGGTCGTCCATGTTCAGCCCCACAAACCAGCGAAACAGCAGGTTGTAGTCCAGCTGCTCCATCAGCAGGCGCTCGCTGCGCACGGTGTAGAGCACCTGCAGCAGCAGAGCCCGCAGCAACCGCTCGGGCGGCACCGACGGCCGCCCCGTGCGCGCGTACAGCCGATCGAACTCGGGCGAGAGCTCCACCAGCACCCGATCGACCATCTCCCGAATGGCCCGCAAGGGATGGTCTGGGGGGATGCGTTGCTCGGGGGAGATGTAGCTGAACACGCCGGACTGGTCGAGGTTATCTCCGCGCATCGTCGTCTGCTCCTTCGAAGAGGTCGATGCCTGCTGCGCTTTGGTCAGACTATACGCGGAGTCATGCATCCTGTGAAGCCACAAGATGTAGATCGTTTTTCAGCATCCTGCTAATGCTTCCAGGGCGCGGTGCGCCAGCGAGGGATTACGGGCATTGGTGCCGCGGGAGCAGGTGTGGGGGCGCACGCCCCGCACCAGGAGCCCTTCACCCCGCCGCCCTCAGGTCCTCGCCCGCGGTTCTCACGAGTGCAAATGGCTCGTCTGGCTGGGGGCCGGCTAGTGCAAATGGACTAGGGCGGATAGCTCCTTAAAATCATCACCCGAACCGATGGACGGCTCTCCCGCCGTCCCCCTACTCTGGCGGAAGAGTCAGGGACGAAGCACGTGTTCAGCCCACAGCGTACGAGGCGGGGGGAGACTTCCCACTCCGAAGGGGGGAACATATGAATCGGCCGACGAGGATGGCAGTGATCGTGGTGACCCTGGTCGCACTGCTCAGCGGTCTTCTGTGGGTCGGCGTAGTGCAGACCACCGCGCAGCAACTCGAGCTCGTGGCGGTGAAGGTGACCACGCCCCCAAAGATCGACGGGGTCGTCGACCAGATCTGGAGCAAAGCCAAGCACGTGGCCGTCCCCGTATCCGGTGGGGCGAACCTGAAGAACGGCCAGACGACGGTACGGATCCGCGCGCTGTACACTGCGGATAGGGCATATTTTCTCATGACGTGGGCGGATCCGACGCGGAGCCTGCGGCGGGCCCCGTTCCAGAAGCAGGCTGACGGCTCATGGGCGAAGGTGAAGGATCCCAATGACAAAGGCGGCGACAACAACCTCTACTACGAAGACAAGCTGGCCATGATCTGGAACATCAGCATCAAGAACTTCCAGCAGTCGGGATGTTTCGCAACCTGCCACGCCGGCGAAACTGGCAAGCCCTACGGCAACAAATACACCGCCTCCGAGGGGGAGCTCGGGGACATCTGGCACTGGAAGAGCGTGCGCACCGGACCGGTCGGGCAGGTCGATGACCAGTACGTAGACAGCACCCGCTACGATGAGGAGAAGGCGCCGGAGGCCGGCCGCCACGGTGATCCCAAGACGGGCGGCGGGTACGCGGACAACAAGCTCGTGGACGGCAAGCCCCAGTTCGCCCTCGCCGGCAACAAACCCGCCCCGCCGTATTGGATCATCGACAGCCAGAAGATCGTGCTCGACGACAGCAAGTACAAGGCAGGCGACGAGGTGCCCGGCATCGTAATCTCCCCGTTCGCCGGGGACCGCGGCGACATCAGCGCCCGCGGCGTCTACACCAATGGGGTCTGGACCCTGGAAGTTTCCCGCAAGCTCGTCACGGGGAGCAAATACGACGTGCAGTTCAGCAATCTGACCCAGCCGTACTACTTCGGGGTGGCCGTGTTCGATAACGCGCAGGTCCGCCACGGATTCCAGATGGGAGCTACCCGCATCGTCTTCAAGAAGTAGTCCTCTCGGTCTGTAGGGTCAGGGGGTGCGCCGCCCGGTGCACCCCCTTGGTCCATCAGGCGCACATCCCTGGCGGTCCGCCACCCCTTCTTCCTGGTGCACCTGCGCCGCGGATGATGCACTTGCATCGGCGCAGGTTGCCACGCCCTCTGGCGTGATGGAGCCCTCCGGACGCGAGCACATCAGTGCGCACATCACTCCCAGGCCGTCATTGCCGGACGGAACTCGTCGGGCTCATCCCCTGCGAATCAGCGCACCGTCTACGACCTGAGTACCAGTGGGATGCCGTGGATCCCGCCGAGACGGGTCCGCACAGAGGTACGCACAAGAAGGACGGAGTGACCTCCGCTGCTGGTCTCAGAAAAGGTCGACGCCCAGAACGCAATCAGCGTTCTCGGCGTCTGCATTGGTAGCGGGGGCAGGATTTGAACCTGCGACCTTCGGGTTATGAGCCCGAGGACCCACCGCCCGAAACGCGCTCCAGCTGCGGGTATGGTGACCCCCCGTTTTGTGCGGACCTCTGTGCGGACCTGACACAGCGGCACTCCGCAGCACTCAGGTAACAACCTTTCCACAGACCGGCTGCGATGCCTTCTCCGAAGTCAAGGTGGCGTCGCCCGACCGTTTCATCCCGCCGACGGTGGCGGGAAGATCCGACGACTCCGGACGATACCGGGAGGGCGTCTTTAGCAGAATCTGCAACTCCAACTGCGGGGGGTCAAGGTTGCATAGCTCGGCTGCTACCAATCTGCGCTGCGGCCTGCAAATCCGCCATTACCTCAGCACAAGCGCGATGGCCTGGGCGCCGGGCTGCGGGATCGCGGGTACATTCGACCGAAATGCCGGCGGCGGCAGAAGCCGGGGCGAATCTGGCCCCAGGCAAATGCGGCTAGCGTGGCAACGGATCGGCGTGACGCCCCAGCCCTGTGTCATGGGGACCTGGTTCGTCATTCGCCCGGCTGTCGGCCTACCCAGATAGGCGAACTCCAGGCCCATTGGTGGTTCGTCTGGCGCACCCGCACATAGTACCAGTCCCGGCTGCCTGCACCATGGTGCTCCAGGGAGAACGCTCCCGCTGATGCCTCGCGGCCCACGGCCCGGCCAAAGCGGTACGCGGGCGTCCGAAAGCCACCGAGGTACCAGGTGCGGGCGCCCTGCCGGAGCACCGCGAGCGGTACATCGACGACGTGATCGTTGATGTAGCCGGTGATCCTGGTTGACACATCTCCATCGATGACCAGGCTGATCGCCTGCGTCCCCGGGGTCAGCGGGTTGGGATTGCCCCAGGTCATCGTCCGCAGCACCACCCGGCCGTTGCGACGTGCCCACACGCTCGGCACGAGGCCCGCCGCGTTTTCTTCTCGTGGAGAGACAACATCTCGCCCCCGCAGGCGCGGTTCCACCTCGAGCAACCGGCCGTTCTCGACCCCAAGGTCCACCTGCCATTCGACGGGTGTCGCTCGGTCGCCCCAGCCGAGCTCCAGAACGACTCTGTACGGGCCGGCGGTCGGTTTGACCGAGGCGGGCGTCCACCGGTGGAGCAACCTGCCGTTGTGTACCACGTCAACATAGTCGATCGCATCACCAGCGTCGACGGCCACGTCGAGATGCCGCTCGAGCGTGACGCCGAGGACCGAGCCCATGGGATGTCCGTTGACGGCGAACGCCAGCGTGATCCGGTCGCCCGTCAGCGCGTACGTCCTCCGTCTCGTCAGCGCCTCCCAGATCGCTTCGCGCGTCAACTCCTCCGCCCACACCGCAGCCCGACCCCATCCGTAGCTGCCCGGATGCGCGGCATGGTGGTCGGTGGAGCCAATGACGCCGAAGACCTTTCCCAACCGCAGGCCGTGCTGCATGGTGCTCCGGCCGTCGCGCGGGCCCATGGTATGCAGGTAGGGATACGGGGCGTCGTCGCTTTCGGCGACGCCGTGCATGGAGACGATTTCGACAACGGGCGAGAATTCCGGCGCAAATGTCTCCCAATCGATTCCACGGTAGCCAACCCGGTAGCCGATGTGATGCGGGACAAGCAGGGCCGCCGTCCCCGAGGCCGTCAGGTCCCGAAGTGCCGCTCTCAGGCCATCGAGATCAGCTGCCTCGATGATCCGTCCATCACCGTCCCGATAGTACACATTGTGGTCGCCGTACCGGAGAGAATGCCACTCGTAGCTCAAGAACGTGACGAAGCGCTCTTCGTCGTTCGCGGCGTTGGTCACCGAGCGCAGGTGGGCCCACCGCGCTGCCGCCTGCTCGAAGCCGCGCCGGTGGTAGGCGATGGTGTTCGCGAGCCGGTCGTCGGAGGCGGACATATCCGGCCATGTCGCGTGTGCTGTGACGCTGGCGAAGTCGAGCTGCAACCGGGCGTTGGCATATGCCTGCTCGGGCGTGCCGTAGCCGTACCCGACGTCGCAGTGACTGTGCAAGTCCCCGTAGTAGACCTGGAGCCCATCGTATCCCGGGACCCTCACGCCGTTGGCCTCGCAAACACGACGGGCTGGCTGCGACCGCTGGCCGCGGCGCGATAGGCCGCGAGAATCATCTCCACGGGCCGGCGGCCCTCCTCCACGCCGAGCGCCGGTCGCCGCCCGGTGCCCAGGCACTCGATGAAGTGTCTTGGGCCGCCGTGATGAAAGGTCCCGCTGCCGAAGGACGTGGCGGTGGGCGAGGATTCCCACACGCCCCGCGATCCCCCGAGCCGGAAGATCTTCAAGTGAGGCACGCTAGAGAAATCCTTGGATGCCAGATCCACTCCCGACAGCAGCGCCGTTCCCTCGCTGCCATAGATCTCCACGGAGTGCTCGGCCGCGACAAAGTTCCAGCTCGTCACGACCTCCGCGAGGGCGCCGCTCGAGTAGGTGAAGAACGCTGCGGCCGTGTCCTCGGTCCGCAGGTGCAGCGCGCGATTGGAAACGACGGCGGTCACCTGTTCGGGCGGACCGAGCAGCCACAGCAGGAAGTCTGCGGCGTGCACGCCTTCGTCGAGCAGCGTGCCGCCGCCGCTCTGGTCGGGATCGACGAACCACTGCCGCAAGAACTCCGGCTGACGGCCCTGGGAGTGGCCGTGCCGGATGCGCACCAGGACCACCCGGCCAAGGTCACCACGGTGGACTCGCCCCACCAGTTCGTGATTGATCGGATCGAAGCGCTTGGGGTAGTTCTGCATGAACACGACACCCGAGGCATCCACAGCTCGTTGAATGCGATCGCAGTCTTGAACGGTGGTGGCCATGGGTTTCTCGCAAAGGATATGCACGCCCGCCCTCGCCGCCTGTTCGACGAGATCGGCATGCCGGACCGTCTCTGAGGTGATTCCCACAGCGTCGCACTCGCGCAGCAGGGCCTCGAGATTACCAAAGTACTGGGTGTCGTGTCGCGCCGCGGCTTCCTCACCGCGTGCCGGGTCGTCGTCCCACACACCCACCAAGCGAGCATCGGGATGGTCCACGATGGCCTGCGCCCAGAACGCCGCGTGGTAGTGCGCGAAGCTGAGCTGGCCGAACCGGATAGGTGGTCTCACAAAGGCTCCACATCCTCCCAACGTCCTAAAGCCGCCGACCGGTAGATGGCCTCGGCGACGAGCACCGAAGCCAGTCCCGCGCGGGCCGAGTCGTCAGGCGGGGCCTCGCCGCGCAGCATGGCGATCAGATGCGCGTGTTGCCGGTGGCCCGGCTGCTCGGGCGGCAAGTCGGGCGATGACCACGCGGTGCGCCCGGCCGCATCGGGGACTGCCACCGCCAACCGTCCGCGCTCGGTGCGCAGCCACGCGGTTCCTCGCTCGCCGTAGATCTCCATGCGAAACCGATCGGTCCCGGCGGCTTCGGTATAGTCCATCTCGTGCACGGCGCGCAGGCCGGACGCGAACCGGTACAGCGCGACCGCGTGGTCTTCGTTGTCGGGCCGGACGACCGTCCCGTCGTCCAGCACCCGCTCCCGCAGGAGCGTGGCCGTTGTGGCCCAGACAGCCCTGATCTCACCGAACAGACGCCGCAGCAGGTCGATGCCGTGGACGCCTAGCTGGAGCACGACCCCGCCATCGACATCGGCTTTGCGGTAGAACCAAGCCGCCCAACCGGCGCCCGGCGTGGCGTTGCGCTGACGGACGCTAAGCACCTTCCCGAGCGCGCCCTCAGCGACCATGCGGCGCGCCTCGTCCACCTCTTCGAAGTATCGATGCATGAAGCTCACGAACACCGGCACGCCGGCCTCGCTAGCCGCCGCCAGAATCCGGCGGCACTCTGCCGCGGTGCGCGCCATGGGTTTCTGAATGAGCATCGGCTTGCGTGCATGCACCGCGGCGAGGGCCAGCGGTTCGTGGGCGAAGTCAGGAGCGGCAATGATGACCGCGTCGATATCGGGGCGGCGTAACAAGATCTCTGGATCGGTCGTCGCGTCCACGATACCATAGCGCGCGGCCTTGGCCCTGACCGCATCGGCCCTGCGCCCGCACAGGGCTAGCACTTCGGCGCCGGCCTGCCGGAGGCCCGTGATGTGATAGTCGCTGATGTAGCCGGCGCCGATGATGCCGAAGGCAGGACGATCAAGACCCATGCCCGTCTACGGCTTCCACTTCCCCTTCAGGGTCACGAGGGCCGGGTTGAACTCCTCGACGTACCGGGTATAGGTGTACTCGAGCGGATCGACCGGATTGCGGATGCGACCGGTCTTGGCGAGGAAGTCAGTGTAAACCTTCATGTCCTCCCAGTACTTCTTGTCGAAGCGAGGATCGAACGAGTAGTCGCCCCACAGCGCACGGTTCTGCTCCACCGGCTGCTGCATGAACCTGGAGATGGTCGTGATGACCTCGTCGCGGTTCTTCGGATCCGAAACGTACATCTGGGCCCGCAGCAACACACGCATCATTGCTCGGGCGGCATTGGGCGACCGGCGGATGAAGTCCTCGGAGGTCACGAAGATCGACCGTGTGTGCGACGTCTGGACTCTGCGTCCAGCGTCGTCGGCAAAGTTGCTCACGGTGCCCGTATGCAGGATCTTCACGTTCGCCCGCTGCTGCGCGAGATACGGCCACGGGTTCCAGGCGATAAATGCCTGGATGTTGTTGTTGATCAGCGACGTGAGCTGTTCCGGCGGCGGCAGGTTGACGACCTGGAACCGTCGGACATCGAGGCGGTAGTACTCCGCGATGCGGTCGAGCACGGCCGAGGCCACCGAGCCTTCGAGCAGCCCGATGCGAATGTTATAGAGGTCGGCCGGACGTTGGACGTTGGCGTCAGCCCGGACGACCAGCCGGTCAATATAGGCCAGCGTGTTGGTGCCGAGAATCACGATCGGCATCCCATTGTGCCGCATGCTGATCGGGGGCAGGTTGCCCGGCGTCCACAACTGAATCTGGCCGGCCGCCAGCGCCTCGCCGGCGAGCGCACCCGCGGTGAACGTCTTCGTCTCGACCCGATCGAAGCCGGCCTCGCGGAACCACCCCTTCTCGATGGCGATGATATGCGGCGCGAACACCGGGTCGACGCCGAACCCCATCGAGAGGGTCTTGATCTCCGGCGCGGCCACCGGCCCCGCCAACGGCTGTCCGGTGATGGCCAGCACGAGGGCGGCTACTACGCTCAGACTTACGAACCAGCGCATATATACAATCCCTCCTTTGCTCGCTGTCGAAACCGCCTGCGTTACTGCAACTTCCCGACGGTGCCTCCTCCACCTCGAGTTATCATGATGCGAAGTGCCAGCGAAGTCGCCGTTTGAACAGAGCTTCGCGGATCAACCAGTCGGTCAGGAAATTCAACGCGCCGATCACGATGATCCCGTACATGATCACGGCGATCTGGCCGAGCTCGCGCGCATTCATGATCATGAAGCCCAGGCCGCGGTCGGCAGCGATGAGCTCGGCGGCCACCAGCGCGCCGAAGCTGAGGCTCCACCCCACGCGCACGCCTGTGGCGATGTCCGGCAGCGACGCCGGCAGGGCGACGCGCACCAGCAGCCGCCACCCGTGCAGGCCCAGGGTCTGCGCGGCGCGGAACAGATCAGGATCAACTCCAGTCATCCCTTTGTACGCGTTGGTCACGACTGGAAAGAACGCGCCCAGGAAGATGATGAACACTTTCGACGATTCGCCCAACCCGAACCAGATGATAGCCATGGGGATCCACGCGAGCGGCGGAATCGGTCGTAGCAGCTCGATGGGCGCCCGCACCACGGTGGCTAGCCGGCGGTACCATCCCGACGCCACACCGATCAGGACTCCCAACCCCGCGCCGAGCGAAAATCCCCACGCAATGCGCGTGAGGCTGGTACGGGCGTGCGACAGGACCCGCTCGGGGGGCACCAGCGTTACCGCGGCCCTCACGACGTCCAGCGGGCCGGGAAAGATGGCCGGATTGATCAGTCCAAACGTGGCGATCGCCTGCCAGACCACAAGGACGAATAGGATCCCCGACCACGAGATCCAGATGTCGCGGGCCGAATAGCGTCCGGTCACCGCTCCACCTCCTCCAGGCTCCCGCTCCAGGGCAGGAGCACGCGCTCGAGCCGGTCGAGCAAGCGGGAAAGCGCAAACCCAAACAGGGCGATGAACACCATCCCGACCATGGCCGCGTCGCTACGATAGAAGGTGCGTGCCTCCATGATCAGGGCACCCAGACCCTTGATCGTCCCGATCATCTCCACGCCCACGATAACCATGAAGGCCAAGCCCAGGGCGACCTTCATGCCAGCGAAGATGCGCGGAGTTGAGGCGGGGAGCACGACGCGCGTGAACAACTGCCGGGGTGTGGAGCCCAGCATCCGCCCGGCACGGATCAGTTCCTCGTCCACGGATTTGACGCCTTCGATCACGTTCGTCAGGATGACCCAGGAGCAGCCGTAGGCGATAAGCAGCACCCGCGACAGCTCACCCACGCCGAACCACGCTACCGCCAGCGGCAGCAGGCTGATCGTGGCAACCGACCGGGCGAACGTGATGATGGGTGCCGAGGCCTGGTCGAGGGCGCGCACACCGCCGACGACCAGCCCCAGCGGGATCGCCAGCACAGCGGCGAGCACGTACCCCTGGACGATCCGCGCGGCCGTCGCGCCGACATGCTGCCAGACGGTCACCCCGACGGGAAAACCGACGACGACGAGGTCCCAGATGGTTGCCGCGAGCCTCGATGGTTCCGGGAAGTGATAGGCGCTCAGGACTCCCGCACGGCCCGCCAGTTCCCAGGCGGCCAGCAGCACGGCGACGGTGAGCGCGCCGACCGCGCGCTCCGTGCGCCCGCTCCAGCCAGGCGGCTGCGACCTAGAAGATGCTACTGTGGATGTCCTCATAGTAGGCCATGAACTCCGTAGACGAGCGCTGCCGGGGCCGGGGCATGGCAATCCGCACGTCCTTGCGGACCCGTCCAGGATGGGGGCTCAGGATCACGACGCGGTCAGAGAGATATATCGCCTCCATGATGCTGTGCGTGACGAAGACGACGGTCTTGCGTCGCGCCTCCCAGATGCGGAGCAGCTCCTCTTGCATCTCGGCACGGGTGAGCTCATCGAGCGCGCCGAACGGCTCATCCATAAGCAGGACCTCGGGGTCCGTGGCGAGTGCCCGGGCGATGGCAACACGCTGCTTCATGCCGCCAGACAGCTCCCGCGGATACTTGCTCTCGAAGCCGCGCAGGCGCACCAGGTCAATCAGCTCCAGGGCAAGGGCGCGACGTTGGTTCCTCGGCACTCCCAAGTTGCGTGGGCCGAACTCGACGTTCTCGAGCGCGGTCAGCCACGGGAACAGCGCGGAGTACTGGAACACCATGCCACGATCTGGGCCGGGGCCCTCGACCCGGCGGCCGTCAATGAGCACCTCACCCTCCGTGGGTCGGAGCAACCCCGCGATCAAGTTGAGCAACGTGGTCTTGCCGCACCCGCTGCGGCCGACCACGCACACGAACTCGTTGGGTATGACCGTCAGCTTGATGTCCTGCAGGGCCAGGCCGCGCTCCGGCTCGTCCGCAGGGAACTGTCGGCTGACGTGGCTGACGACGATTTTCGGAGCGGCCGCTGGCCCGCTCATGTCGAGAGGCGCTCCCACGCAAGGAGTCCGACGCCGGCCACCGCCGCGCGATGTCCCAGACTCGAGATCCGGACCTCGACCGATGTCCGGATCGGAATCGGGAGCCTTTCGCGCAAGACGGCTTCAGCGGGGTCGAGCAGCAGCGCGCCGGCCTCGGCGAGCCCACCGCCGATGACGAGCACCTGCGGGCTCAGCACGTTCACCACGGACACTAGCGCGGCGCCAAGATGCCGGCCAGCCTCGGACAGAAGCGTGACCGCCTGCGCGTCTCCAAGGCGCGCGGCCTGCACGACGTCGGCCGCGGTGATTGGCCGCCCAAGCGCGCGCATCGAGGTGAATGCGCCACTGTCTATCGCGGCTTGCGCGTCGCGCGCGACCGCCGAGCCCGAGGCGTACTGCTCGATGCAGCCTCGGGCGCCGCACCAGCAATGCCGCCCATTGGCCTCGACGCTGAGATGGCCGATCCGACCTGCGCCGCCAAGGTAGCCGCGCACGAGCCGGCCTTCGGCGATGATCCCGCCGCCGATGCCGGTACCGAGGACAATCACGGTGGCATCCGTCGCGTCGATCGCTGCGCCGACCGCCCATTCGCCAGCTACCGCCGCATGCCCGTCGTTATGCACTATCACCGAGATCCCGGTAGAGTCAGCGAGACGTGGCCCCAGAGCCAGGCCCGTCCAGCCAGGGAGCGCCGGCGTCGCGTAGCGCACCGTCCCCGTGATCGAGTCGACGATGCCGGGCGTGGCGAGGCCGACCCCGACGACCTCGAGCGCGTCACCGCGCGCCGTACCAACCGTGTCGCGCACCAACGCGGCGAGCCGTTCGATCACGGCCTCTACGCCGTCTGATGCTGCCGTCGGCCAACTCTCGAACGCGTCGACGTCCCCGGACCGCGACACGAGACCGACGGCCACCTTGGTGCCGCCAAGGTCGATGCCGATCACACTGCCCCGGCGCGTGACGGCGCCTGCCTCGCGCGCTGCAGGTCTCGCCATCTCACGGTGACCTCGATGACCGCCCGTCATGAATGGCCCACCCAGACCGGGCTCGCCCACGCCACTTCATTGTCGACCTGGACGACCCGGAGGTAGTAGTAGGTGCGCGCATGCGCGGTGGGCGGGTGCGGATCCTCCCAAGCGAACTCGAAATCCTCCTGCAGCGGGTGCGCCACGTACACCGGCGCGCCGTCCCGGACGACGAAGACTTCCGCCAACGCCGCCGTGCCGTGAATGCACCCGTGAACGACCACCGGTTGGCCAGCGCCGACGACGAGATCGCCACCGAGGGGAACGTCGTTCACCGAGAACCAGAGCAGAATCCGCGCGCCGGTGGTCGCATACGTCCGGCGATTTCGCATCGCGCCAAAGATGGCCTGCTCATCCAGGTGACTAGCGAACACCGCGGTCAAGCCGGGCTTGTAGCGAAGCGTCCGGTAGGGTCCGAAAGCGAGGATCGGGTTGCCTGGCTGACTGCTGTGCATGTCACCGCCGGCCGCAAATCCCAGCCGGTATCCCCGGGCAAGGGCATCCTGCACGTGCCGGCCCTGAACTGCGCCGGCCATCTCTGCCGGCCCCCCAGCACACTCCGAGGCGCCGTGCATCGAGTAGACTTCCACGAGGGTCTCGAGAGCGGCGTCATGCTCGGTCCAATCCGTCCCCATGAAGCCGGACGCCGATGTATGCGGGACGACGAGAGCGTCATCAGGGCCGGCCTGCTTCAGACCGCGCCATAGGGCGTCGAGCGTCGGAGCGTCATCCTGCTCGTACCGGCGTATTGCGGTTCCGTCAGACCGCAGGTACACGCATCGGTCGCCGTACGGGCGGCCGGTCCACTCGTACGCACGCAGGACCGCGAACCGGCCGGCGGCGCGGTAGCGGCCGATCGTCTCGGCCAGCGCGTTCCACGTCTCGTCGGAGAGGCGCTGACGCCGTCGCGTGAACCAAGCGTGGTGATACTCCACGTCGTGGTCCGTGATAGCCGTGAAGTCCACACACGCAACATCTCGTCCGTACCGTAGGGCGAACTCGGGCGACGCCACGCCATCGGAGAGTGTGGTATGCACGTGCGGGTCGCCCCACCAGAGCGCCGGCGCGTCCGCCGCGACCCTGCAGGGGTTCGAGCGCCCAGACAAGCCCAGGTCGGCGATCACTGCGTCAATCCGGTACACGCCTTCCTGCCCGAAGGTGACCGTCGCCGCGCCGCATCCTTCCTCGATGCGCACGGCCCGCCCGCCGGTTGTCATCGCTTGGGCCGAACACGATGAACAGAGATTTCCAAACTTGTCGAGCACCCGTATGCGGATCGGGAGGTCGACGCCAAGTCGGGCGCCAGACGGCGCGATTATGTAGAGGTACGCTGGGGGGCCCGGTTCCACAACGACGGGAACAGTGCCGCCGGAGACGTATGTGCCGTTTCCGTCTCGAGAGACCTCTACCTCGAAGATCGCTGGGACATCGGTCACCCAGGGTTGCGCGAGCGCCCCTTCCGTGCCCGTGCCGTATGAGAAAATGACGGCGTCATCGGGGCCGAGGCGACCGCCGGTCACGTTCAACTGCACGTATCGCCGGCGCACTATCTCGCCGAGGACCAGCGCGGGACCAACAACATGCCAGCGTATCAGCCCTCGCCCTCTCTCCAGTGACGGTGGCGTCCAGCCCAGGGGGACCGACACGCGAACCGAGGCGCCGGCCTCCAGCGGCTCAAGGACCCGCAGGCGCAGATCCACCCGCGTCTCAGTTCCGGCGCGAACACGGTCAGTCCCGATCAACATAGCCTCTACGACGCCCATCGTGTCGTGGTCGGCACACCAAAGAATCGGCGAATCACCGGAATGGCTGCACCGACAAGTCCGGCTTCGAGAACCCGGCTGTACCGGATGTCGAAGTTCACCTTGAGCGGCGGTTGGAGGTGCGCATGCGCTGTGCCGAAGATCTTTGCGCGCGCCGCCTCCGGGAGACGCGCCGGATAGCCTCCGACAAAGACCGTGCGGACTTCCAGGATCTTGGCCAAGTTCGCGATCGCGATGCCGAGAAGTTCAAGGGCCTCATCAAGCACTGTCCGGAACGGCTCGCGTCCCTCGAGCGCTTGGCGGATGACGTCCTGGTACGAGACCGGGTGCCCGACGATCTCGGGTGCGAGCTCTGTGGGCCGTTCTGCGAGTGCGCGTGCCGACGCATAGGCCTCCGCGCACCCCGCGCTGCCACAGAAGCAAGGTCGGCCGTTTGGTCGAACTGTCATGTGACCAATCAGGCCAGCGTTGCCGAACGCGCCCTGATAGACCGTCCCGCCGAGGAACAACCCTGCGCTTACACCTTCTTCAGCAAGCACGAATGCGAAGTGCTGCTGTCCCCGCGCGTCCCCGGCATCGGACTCTGCGAGCGCCATCGCCGCGGTGTCGTGCACGAGCAGCGTCGGGAGACCCAGACGTCGCGACAGAACATCGCTCACCGGCACGTCCCGCCATGCAGGAGCCCGTCCGATTCGCAGCGAGACTCCGCGGGTCAGATCGGCATATCCGGGTAGAGCCACACCGACGCCGATCAACCGCCCTACGGGCACTCGTCGCAGGAAGGACTCCGCGGCACTGCCAAGCCGGTCCAGCACCACAACAGGGTCTTCCCTGCCGTGCGCAGGCGCGTGTCGCATCGCGATAATCTTGCCGTTCAATCCGACTGTGGCCACTTTGGCACCGGGGAACTGCAGATGGATGGCGAGCGCGACGCGACTGTCTGACACCAACGTGAAAAGGCGAGGCTGTCGGCCTCCGTTTGACCTTCCCAGCCCCGCGGGCGAGACCAATCCCTGAGCCTCCAGCACCCCAACGTGGCGGCGGACGGTCAGTTGGCTCAACCCAGTCCTGCGCTCAAGCTCTGCCACCGAGCAACTGCGGTCACGCAGCACTCCGAGAATGCGGAGCGAGTTGTGGGTAGGTTGCAGAGAGAGTCCGGAGGTGGGCAATCTCGATTGCGGCTTGGTCTGGGACCGCAAAACCCAATCCACCCAAGAACTTCCGTATAGTGTTATATTGAACGCTATAGAGAAATTCCTGCCACTTTGCTCCAATGTGTCATCAGGTCGTCGAACCGGATCCGGCGGTGAGCCCCACCTTCTGATAGTGAATCCGTTCGGCTTCCAACAACCTGATCAGGTACGGTCGGGAAACCTTAGCGAATCAGCCGCCTGCTGAGTCGTGAGCCTCCACCTTCGGGGCTGCGAACCCGACGACGACCGCGTGCGGCTGTTACTTGGGGCCGTTAGTGATCCCTGGAATGCCAATGAAATGCGCTGAGACGGGTCCGCACAGAGGTCCGCACAAAACGAAGGGGTTGCATCCGCAGGCAACCTCGGAAAAGATCGATGCCTAATACGCAGGCTAGATCTGCGTTTCGGGCGTCAGCATTGGTAGCGGGGGGGCAGGATTTGAACCTGCGACCTTCGGGTTATGAGCCCGACGCCGATCGCCTAAAACGCGCGCCAGATGCGGGGTTTCGTGACCCCCCGTTTTGTGCGGACCTCTGTGCGTACCTGCCACAGCAGCACTCCGCGGCGCTCAAACAATATTCGGCTCTTCCGGAAATCGAGTGGGTAACCGAGCCGGGCTGTGGTAGGGTAGTGGCCTCAGACAACAGGAGGCCACTGCGATGCGGGATGTCGAGCTGTACCGTGCGATTCTCGGCCTGACCCCACCCTGGAGGATTGTTGCCGTGGATCTGGACGTGCCCGGACAGCAGGTGACGGTCAAGGCGGATGCAGGACCAGGTCCCTTCCCCTGCCCGGAGTGTCAGGAGCTGGTGCCGGGCTACGACCGCACCCTGCGCCGGTGGCGGCATCTGGATACCTGCCAGTTCGTCACCTGGATCGAGGCGGAGATCCCCCGCGTCGAATGCCCCAGCCACGGCGTCCGGCAGATCCAGATCCCCTGGGCCGAAGCCGGCAGCCAGTTCACGGCCCTATTCGAGCGCCTGGCCATCGACCTGTTGCGGGAGTGCTCGGTGGAGGGCGCCGCCGGCCTCCTGCGGATCAGTTGGGACGAAGCCTGGGGGATCAAACAGCGGGCGGTCCGGCGGGGGCTGGCCCGGCGCACTCGTCGGGTCGTGGCCCACCTGGGGGTCGATGAAAAGGCGTTTGCCAAGCGCCACCGCTACTTCACCGTCGTAGCCGACCTGGATGCGGGCTGCGTGCTGCACGTGGGCGACGATCGCACGCAGGAGAGCCTGGATCGGTACTGGCAGAGCCTCACGTCGGAGCAGCGCGACGGGATCGAGGCCATCGCCATGGACATGTGGGAGCCGTACATCCAGTCCACGCACGCGCACGTGCCGGGAGCCGAGGCCAAGATCGTATTCGACAAGTTCCACATCGCCAAGCACCTGCACGAGGGCGTGGACAAGGTGCGGCGGGTTGAAGCGCGCCGACTCCGCCGGACCGGCGACGACCGGCTGGTGGGCACCAAGTACCTGTGGCTGATGCGACCCAAGGACATGGCGGCGGACCAGCGCGCCACGTTCCGGGTGCTCGTTGGGGGCGATCTCAAGATGGCGCGGGCGTGGGCGCTGAAGGAGCGCTTCCGTCAGGTCTGGGCGTACACGTACCTGGTATCTGCGTAGCGGTTCTTCGCCCGCTGGTTCTGGCGCGCCACCCATAGCCGGTTGAAGCCGATTTCGGCATCACGACGATTCAGATGATCCCGACCCACGAGCGGCACCGCACCGGGACGTTCACCGACTACGTCCAGGACCGGGGGAAGCCCTGCCTGGTCCTCGAGTTGATCGCCTGGCGGCGCTTCGATCCGCTGTCGCTGGACACTGGCGTCCGCGGCACCCTCAACGTCATGCGGCTCCTGGGCATGCTCGACGGCGACGTCGAGCCCCAGCACGGCGTCCCGCTCATCGAGGGACCCCTCTCCCGGATCGAGCTAACGGCCAACCGGGGCGGCCTCGTCCATCCATTGAAAGATGCCGGAGATGAGATCAAGGAGGGCGAAGTCATCGCGCTCGTCCGGGACCTGTGGGGCGAGGTTGTAGAGGAGGTCCGCACGCCGCGCACCGGCTGGCTCCTGGCTTGGCCCCTCCTCGGGAATCAGGCCGTGGCCACGGGGGACATCCTGGCGTTCATCGCATTTCGCCGGTGAGAATCGGCCGCGCTGCCGCAGCGTGGCTCCTCGCGCCGGCCCTGGCGATGATGGCCGTGCTCTACGTCGTGCCGCTGGCCATCTACTTCGTGAACAGCTTCCACCTCTTCCGGGACGGCCGCATCCTGCCGGTCTGGACCCTGCACACCTATATCGCCTTCTTCTCCGATCCCTTTCACTACAAGGTCATCGGCGCCTCGCTGCGACTGGCGCTCACCGTGACTGCTCTGGCCATCCTCACCGGGTATCCCCTCTCCTATGCGCTGCACACCCGGGTGCGCAATCCGAGCGCCCGGGCCGCGATCGCACTGCTGCTGTTCTCGCCGCTGGTGGTGAGCGTAGTCGTGCGGACCTACGGGTGGTTCATCCTGCTCGCCAATCAGGGACTGGTCAACGCCGCGCTGCGGTGGGCCGGATTGATCACCGAGCCGCTCGCCCTGCTCTTCAACCAGCGGGGGGTGGTCATCAGCCTCACGCACATCCTGATGCCGTTTGCGATCTTCCCCATCTACAGCGTGCTGGGACGGCTGGACGCGACCTTGAAAGAGGCGGCGCAGGATCTGGGCGCGGACTGGTGGCAGTCGTTCGTGCGGATCACCTTGCCCCTCACCATGCCCGGGGTGGTCGCCGCCGCGCTGATCTGCTTCACCCTCGCCCTCAGCGCCTTCGTCACGCCTCAACTCCTCGGGGGCGGGCGGGTCCAGGTGCTGCCGTCGACCGTCTACAACAGCACGGTGGAGATCAACTGGCCGGAGGGCGCCGTCGCCGGACTCACCCTGCTCGTCCTGTCGGTGCTGGCAGTATGGAGCCTGCAGAGCGTGCTGCGGAGGCTGCCCAGCGCATGAGCACAGTGGCGGCGCAGGAGGTGCGCGTCGAGGCGGCAGAGGCACGTGCCGGGGCGCTGCGGGACGGATTGCTGCGGACCGGCCTCGGCCTCGGGCTGGGCTTCATTCTCCTGCCGCTGGTCATCATCGTCGCCTACTCCTTCAGCAGCGTCGCCTACGGCGTCTTTCCTCCCCCGGGGCTGTCGTGGCGATGGTACACCAACCTCCTGCACCAGGGGGGATTTCAGGGCGCGTTTCTGCGCAGCGTCGGGATTGGGCTCGCCGCGACGGCCCTCGCCGTCGTGTCTGGGACGCTCAGTGCGCTGGCCCTGGTGCGGGCCCGCCTTCGCGGGCAGGACCTGCTCCGCGCGTTTCTCCTGTCGCCCATCGTCATGCCGAAGATCGGGCTGGGGGTCGGGTGGTTCATCTTCTTCGCACGGTTGGGGCTGCAGGGGGGCGTCGTGCCGCTGATCCTGGCCCACACCATCGTCATCCTGCCGTTCGTGATCACGATCGTCGCCGCGAATCTCGTCGGTCTCGATCCCTCGCTGGAAGAAGCTGCGCAGGACCTGGGGGCGTCGCCGCCCACGGTACTGTGGCGGATCGTCCTGCCGCAGATCCGGGTCGGGATGGCCATCAGTGCGCTGCTGGCCTTCATCGTGTCGTTCGATCAGGTGGAGAGCTCGATCTTCCTCACGCGCGGGGAAAACAACACGCTGCCGATTGAGATGTTCCTGTACATGGAGAAGTGGCAGGACCCCACGATCGCCGCCCTGTCGGCGCTGTTGATCGTCTTCGCCGGAGCACTGGTGGCCGGCGTGGTGCTGATCTCGCGCGGCACGGACCTGCGGCGAGTGCTCTTCCGTGAGGCCGCGTCGCCGCAGCCGCAGCGGTCTCGATAAGAACAGGTCTTCCCCCCATCCACGCCGGGAAGGCCGGCAGTTCGGACGGCGGCGCGCCGGACTTAGGGCTCTCTCGATTTCGTCAGCAGAAAGCGGCCCTTCTCCGCAGCGCGATCGTTGAGGTCGTCGCTGCTAACGAGATTGGCGAACATAGGGAGGAATGGATGGACAATGAATTTGTCCTTTCTGAAGATGAGGTCTTCGAGGTCATTGCGTTCCTAGTCACTGCGGCGCGCCTCCTGCCCGACGAGCCGATCGACTATGGTCCGGCACGACTCCTCACCGCCGCCCAGCGGCTGTGCGCATTCGCGGCAGTGCGCTGCGAGGTGTCTGCTGCGTTCCTCACCCGACTGGCCGAGGGGATCCCTCCCCAGCTTCGCAGTCGGAACAGCGACCGAGACAGCTTCCAAGCATTTCTGGAAGAGAGCAGTCGCGCCATTGCTCGGGAGGCTGCGCGCCGCGCGGGGCGGGAGGTGTGATGTTGGCTGAAGACAATATCGTCCTGACTACCATCCGTCAGCGCAGGGTCGTACGCAACTTCAACGAGGAGCCGGTTACTCGCGAGCAGATGCTTGAAGTTCTTAGGGCGGCTAGGTGGGCGCCCACGGGTGGGAACAAGCGCTTGCACCGGTTCGTCGCGGTGCTTGACCCCGTCACGATTAGGCTCATCCGAACAGTGAGCCCCGGAATGTCGGGACATCCGAAAGGCCTTGTAGTAGTGTGTATCGACTGGGACCGCGTCGCGATTCTCGGCTATAGGGGGCCGAGGCAGATCTTCGACATCGACGTGGGTACGGCGACGGAGAATATGCTGCTGGCGGCGCATGCGATCGGTCTAGGCGCAGGGCCAGTAACTTCCTTCAGCAAAGAGGCGGTGTCAGTGCTGCTCCGCCTCCCGGACTCGATTACGCCTGAGTTGATGGTCATCCTCGGCCACCCGGTCCCGCGCCGGCCTGAGCACCAGTCCCGCCCGCAGACGCCGACGCGGCTGAGGGACCTCGTGACCTGGGAGCAGTTTCACTTAAGGGATAGGCTCTAAGACGGTAGGGTCGGGGAATCACTTCCGTCTCATCGATGGGAGAAGAGTGAAATCTTGCACGCGCCCTGACCGGATTGACGCCACGTTCGAACGAGCGTGGACGACTTGGTGTCTCTGCGCTCAACTGAGGATCTCATCGAACTTGACATCGAGTCGGCGATGTTTGGACACTCCTCGGGTATGAGCCCGAAGATACTTCCTAGAACCCGCATCAGATGCGAGCTTCGTGACCCCGGATCGTTGTGCGTACCTCTGTGCGGACCCGTCTGAGCGGATTTCAGAGGGTCTCCCGGGTACCCAGGTAGCAACCGCCCAGTAAAGCCGAAACGCCCGGAACCTGCATCTGGTGCGGATTCCGAGCGTTTCAGGCGGTGGTCATATGGTAGCGGGGGCAGGATTTGAACCTGCGACCTTCGGGTTATGAGCCCGAGGAGCCACCGTCCGAAACGCGCTTCAGATGCGGGGTTTGGCGATCCCCTGATTTGTGCGGACCTCTGTGCGTACCTGACACGGCGGGACTCCGCGGCACTCAGGTGACAATGTACCATACCCGGCCCGTGATGCCCACTCCGACGCCCCGCCAATAGGCGTCCGGACGCTGCTCAGGTTTGAGGCGCGTGATGGGTGCCTGGATGGTGTGCGGCCCCTCGATCACTCAGAAGACCCCCAGCGTCCGCGTTCCATCGGCCATCATCAGGTCGACCAGTCGTCGATCGTCCACGACCATGGCTCCCGGCGCTAGGTCATCGGTGGAAATTCCCCGCAAGGCGAGGTCGTGCTGTGCGACGTAGACTGCCACCGATTGAGCGGCAAGCCTGGAGACGACCTGAGCCGCGGGTGTCTGGTTGTGCCTCACGGCCGCCTGCACAGCATCCTGCAGCAGGACGAGGCTCGTGTCGTGCGCCTGGTGATCTCGGGTGCATGCGATGGCCAGTGCCCGGAGTGCTTCGGGAGATCCTGGAGAGCTGGTGATCACGAAGAGTGTCCTGTCCAGCGTGATTCCCTCCATTCAGAAGATGAGGAGTGCGTCGGATGACGTAAGCACCGCCTCGAGCTGCGTGTCGTCGATTAGCTCCACTCCGGGACCGAGGTCCAGGTGATCCAATCCCCGCGTCTCCGCAGACGGGCGGTGCACGTATGCACACGCTGAGGATGATGGGCCCGCCGCCCCAGACCCGAGCGGCTGTCGGAGGGCGTCCGACAGACTCGTCCAGCCGGTATCTCCCGGATCCTGGCCTTGCCTGGCCAGGTAGACACCATCGTCGACCAGGACGGCGTGGACGGACAATCCCGCGTGAACCGCGCCGATCAGGTGCCTGACGGCCTCCGCCGCTGAGACCGACCCATAGGGCCCCTTTCTGATCACGATGCAGAGACTGTTCACCTCAGTTCCCTAGCGTGAGCACGACGTCGCTCTCGCGAATCAGCCGAAACAACCCCGCCATTGATGACGGGGCCGCGCCGGGGAGGAGCTGCTCTCGTCGCAGGCCCCGGATCGTCAGGCAGCTCCCGCAGAGCTCCACACGCTGCCCCCGCTCCATCAGCACCCGGAACCCAGTTTCCGCGTCAGGCATGCCCTTGACGCGGTGGCCGAGGGTGAATCCGTAGACCCCATCCGCCGAAGCGAAGAGGTTGACATGATGTCCTGCATCGAGGGCCGCCCTGGCCAGGCGGAAGGCGGTGAAGGCGGCTTCACCCGAATACGGAGCTGCGCTCAAGAAAATCGTCAGCGTCTTGGGACTCATCGCATCCCTCGGATTCCCCTTGTCTCGATCACCTGAGAACTACGCGACTTTTGCCAGTAGGCAGTCAAACGACCCTCCCTCCTTCACGCCCTGATAGGCCGGCAGACTGACGGCCCAACCTCAGACTGATATAGAGACCGTCCCTCCGGGAATCAAACCAGGCGTCGTAGCGGACAGCCTTCCGATCAAAGATCTCCACCACTTGAGACCGATCGGCAGGCCAAGCACTAACCGGCGGCACCGCCACGTCAAGTCACCAGCGGGACGCCAAGCCATCTGGCCCCCAGGGAGAGTGCCAGGCGCAACGTCTCGCGCCGCGGACCTGGTGGCGTAAGCCACCACTGCTC
>Ga0073934_10004010_pt1 | contig 25391 bp, 19 predicted proteins | sample LarsenN4metaG_FD_76834 | JGI IMG/M metagenome (GOLD analysis project Ga0073934, IMG submission 76834) | Hot spring sediment bacterial and archeal communities from British Columbia, Canada, to study Microbial Dark Matter (Phase II) - Larsen... ... | reverse complement strand
GAGACGCGGAAAATAAAGAGGGTTTTTTAAGTCGGGTCAAACATGAGCTGGGCCTGACCATCGAGGTGATCTCCGGCGAGAAGGAAGCCCGGCTGACGTATAAGGCCAGTGTCCTGGCGTTCCCAGAATTAAGGGGGAAAGTCCTCATGGTGGATATCGGAGGGGGCAGCACCGAGTTTATCTTCGGAGATAAGGAGCGTTTGCAGGAAGCCCTCAGCCTGAACGTCGGGAGCGTCCGGGCTACGGAGATGTTTCTCCACAACGACCCCGTCCTTGAGGTCGAGCTTCAGAACCTGTATCGGTATTTGAGGGGGACCCTGTGCCCGGTGCTAAATTCCCACCGAGGGTCCCTCTCCCACCTCATAGGCATCGCCGGAACGGTGACTACCCTGGCTGCCATGGACCTGGAGATGGCCCGCTACGATCCTGTCATCATCCATGGCTACCGACTGACCCACGAGCGGTTAGATCGGCTCCTGGATAAAATCAAAGGGCTGACCGTAGCCGACCGAAAAAAACTACCCGGCCTGGAGCCTGGCCGCGCCGACGTGATCGTGGCAGGGGGGGCAATCTTAAAGGTCGCCCTGGAAGAGGCAGGTCTGGGGGAAGTGATCGTGAGCGACTGGGGCATCCGGCATGGGTTGCTGGGCGGAGGGTAGGGTACCTTTTTTGAACCTAATCCCTCCGACGCCCCTTCCCTACCAGGGAAGGGGCGAGTTGGGACCTGGGCCAACCCCCAAGTTCCCCCTTCCCGACGCGGGAAGGGGGGAGGGCATCGATGCTGTTAACTTAAGAAGGTGTAAAAAAGTCGAATCTCTTTTTAGCTCCGTCAGGAACGATCCGTTTGTAGCAAAAGCTAACGCTTACTCCAAGCTCCGTGAGGAGCGACTTGTCCGAGCAGGTCGCTCCTCACGGAGCTTGGAGATTTTTAGAGGCCATGAGGGCTACAAACAGGACGCCCCTTTGGGGCTGTTTTCTCGTTCCCAGGCTCTGCCTGGGAATGCCTACCTGGAGGCTCTGCCTCGGCCCCCTAAGACGAGGCAGAGCCTCTGGAAGATACATCCCCCAAGTTGTTTTCTCGTTCCCAGGCAGAGCCTGGGAACGCCTACCTGGAGGCTCTGCCTCAGCCCCCTAAAGCGAGGCAGAGCCTCTGGAAGATACATCCCCCAAGCTTTAGCCCGGACACGGGGCTCGGACGAAAAGGTTAGGCGTCGCAGGTCTTATCCCCCCAAATCCAAAAATTTTTAGTGGAAATTGCACCGCGCAGGTTATAATATAGTTGTAACCCCGCGTTATATAACTAATACAGTCAGAATTTAAGGCCTACTTGAGTGCTTTAGTCAAGATTTAGTTTTTGGCTATAGGGCTCGGTATAAACGTTAAGGAGGGATAGTATGGCAGAGGCCCCGACTGAAACCAGATCCATGATCCAATTGGGGGCGCCGGTTCCGGATTTCGAAGCGAACAGCACCCATGGTCCCATTAAGTTATCCAATTACAAAGGGCAGTGGGTTCTTCTTTTCTCCCATCCGGCGGATTTTACCCCGGTCTGCACGACGGAGTTTATCGAATTTGCCCGAAGATATGATGAGTTCCAGAAACGCAATGTAAAATTGATCGGCGTCAGCATTGATAGCGTCTACGCGCATATCGCCTGGTGCCGAAACATTGAGCAGACCCAGGGGGTGAAAATTCCATTCCCTGTAGTCGCCGATCTGGATCAGAGAGTTTCCCGGCTCTATGGGATGGTTCACGAACCTACCAGCGTCACTGCGACGGTCCGGTGTGTATTTTTCATCGATCCCAATCAGATTCTGAGGGCAATGATCTACTATCCGTTGACGACCGGGCGCAATATGGACGAGGTCATACGGGTGATCGACTCTTTGCAAACGGTAGATAAACATGGGGTAGCCACGCCGGTAAACTGGAAGCCGGGTGACCCGGTGATCGTTCCGGCTCCCCAAACCATGGAGCTTGCTGAAAAACGCGTAACGGAAAAACCGGAGGGCGTCGAAGCGAAAGATTGGTATTTCACGACCAAAAAACTTTAGTCGGTAAAACCTCCGGACCTCTCTCCCGCCCCTCTCCGGCGCAAGAGGGGGGGCCATCTCCTCCTCTCCTGCGAGCTTTCAAGGGTATTTTTTAGGACCTAACCCCTCCGACGCCCCTTCCCTGGGAGGGAAGGGGCGAGCGGGGACCTGACCCGTTTCCAAGTTCTCCCTTCCTGGGAGGGAAAGGGGGGGAGAAGGGAGCTAGGCCCAAAAAACCTATCCCCGAAAGAGGGGGGGGGTCGGGGGGCAGGTTGCCTCACCCGGCAAAATCCCTAAATCTTCCGATTAAACTTCTCCGCATACCCGGTCATCTCCACATAGCCTTTACCCGTGACTTTCTGCCCGTTGTAAGAGCCCTTTACGTCTACGCTCCCTTCCCAGTAAGTGACCCCCGTGCTTTTCCCTGTTCGTAACTCCTGATCCTCAAAGGCCGGGATCAACTCGACGTCTATCCCATATTTTGGAACTTTAATCCGCCATTGCATGGGGTAGTTACCTCCACTCGCGGGGCTTTTCCAGAATTTTAAAACCTCGACCCCGACCTCTTCTAGCCTGAGGGGCTTCCAGGTTCCATCTGGAAAGACCAGAGTTCCGCTGGAATAGGGGTCCAGCTCTCCGTTCTTATGTCGGATATGGTAAAGCATGAGTTCCGTATCGTTATCTAACTGCAGGCTAAACCAATCCCAGCCCACCTGGTAATCCAGGAGCTGATTGCTGCCGAACTCATGATCCATCCAGCTTATGCCCGTCACAGGGGTGGGTTGGGCATCTACCCAGAGGGTTCCCTGGGTTTTCAATCGAGTGAACGAGTAGTAGTGGGAGGCGTGGCCTTCGCCCTCTCCCTTTTGGCTGATGCCCTTTTCGCCATGGATGACAGGGCCTTTTAAGGGGGTTAAGAACAGATCGATCCCAAGTTTATTTTCAAAAGCTTTAAGGTGGTGGACGCCGTTTTCCTCTTTGACCCTCCAGGACTCATTCCAGACAAAGTAAGCGCCCTCCTGAGCGCCGGCTTTTCCCAAGGCCGCCCGGTTCAGCTTTTCTGTATAATGGAATCGCCGCTGGGTTACATCGGAGATGGCGAAATGGGCGAAGTAGAGGTGTTTAGCCGCCCATCGGGAGGGGCTAGCCTGGATCTGCTCGTTCTCAATGCCGCTTCTGAAAAAAGTCAACTGATACCCGTATTCCCTCCCGCTCTCCGTGGTCAGATGTCCCGTGTAGTACCACCATTCGGTTTTAAATTCGTTATGGGCGCCATGGTCTTTGGGAAAAGTGTACGTATACCCGGGCAAAGCCGGTTTGAACAACCCTGCGGCCAGAGCCCAGGAAGGCGAAAGGGGAAAGGCGAAGGCCTGTCCTAAGCTGAGCCGAAGGGGCAAAAGGCAAAAGGTAAAGAGCCGAAGGCAAAAATAATATTTCCTACTCATATTGTAAGGCATCCACAACCTGTAATTTAACCGCCCGTCTGGCGGGAAAGTATCCGGCCAGCATCGAGGTCACTAATACAATAAGCAACGATTTCGGGATCAGGAACAGGGGAAAGAAAAATTGGATGGTCCAGCCGAAGGATTGTTTGTTAATCACGTAAATGAGGATAAACGATAGGAAGAGGCCCGTGATCAGGCTGAGCAGGTGGCTGATGATTCCCATCAGTCCGGCTTCATAGAGGATCACCCGCATCACTTGAGATCCGGTCGCTCCCACCGCCCGGAGGACGCCGATCTCCCGTTTGCGCTCCAGCATGGAGGCCAGCAGGGCGTTAGTAATTCCCAGAATAGCCACGAGGATAGCGATCAGCTCCAGGGCTGAGGTGATAGCAAAGGTTTGGTCGAAAATTTCCAGGATATTTTCTTTGAGAGTCCGGTTGGTGATCACGGTCATGTTATGCGTTTCCCCGAAGCGGTTTAAGATCTCCCCTCGAACTTTCTCCAGGTCGGCCTCTGGTTTCAGATACACCGTAAAGCTGTTCACAAAAGGATCTCCCCAGTATTTTTTGAAGAGCCGGCGGTCCAGGACGATCAGGCCATGCTCGGTGGAGTAACTGTAAAAGACCCCGGCTACCGGGATCTGAAGTTCTCCCAGCGGGCTGTCCAGGGTGAGCAGATCCCCCGCGTTCACGCCATACTTCACCGAAAAACTTTCCGAGATCAGGGCCTGTCCCTTTTCCCGGGCCTGATCCAGGATTTTATTTTTATCCCCCTCCAGGAATAACAAGTTCCCGTACTCCTTAACGACCCTTAAATCTCCGGAGGCCAGGACGATCTCCGCCATGGTTCGTCGCCCCTTGTCGGCGGGTGGTTGTGGGGGAGGCGCCGTAGGGCTGCCCTTGAGATCGCGGGCAGTATAGCGCATCTTCAAGGTCCGGACAGGGTCCACAGCGGCAACGCCGTCCATGGCCTTGAGCTCTTCGACAAATTCCTCGGGAACTTTGGCTTCCGCTCCGTGGGTAAATCGGGAGATGGGGGCGACGATCAAATCTCCGGTGACCGTCTCGTGGATCCAGATCTCCACGGTTTTTCGGAAACTGCTGACCATGATGGTCACGCCGACCACCATGGTCAGGGCGGTCATCAAAGCGGTGATGGCCAGGGTGGTACGGCCAAGGGTTTGAACCAGATAATTGCCGGCCAGTTTGCCCTCCGCTTTGAGAAGCCAGGTTAGCAGAGGGTTGACCAGCCGGTTAAAAAGGACCGTGAAGGCCGGTGTGAGAAAAGCAACGCCCAAGACCAGCAGAAGCGCCGACATATAACCGTAGACCGGCGTGGCGTCAGGCGCGCGGGTCAGGTCCTCCAGGGGAGGTTTTTGGAGGGCCGCCAGATAGGCGAGACCCAGCAGGAAACCGCCGATCAGGGAGATTTTCCAGTAGCCCGAAGGCTTTTTCAAAGGATAGGCTCCCTCCTGGAGGGCTTCCTTCGGAGGTACTTGGGAGGCTTCGATAACCGGGACCAGGGCGGATAAGACAGAGACCAGGATTCCCAGTAAGAGCCCTTCCACCAAAATCTCCGGAGTCCAGGTAATCCGTTCCACATGGACGGGGATATACAGGGATGAGACCGTTGTGGCCATGGTTTCTAAAGCTCCGCGGGCCAGCAGGAGCGCCAGCAGAAGCCCCAGGAGGGAGCCCAGAAAACCGATAAAAATGGCCTCCAGCACGAAGAAAAGCCGGATCTGGCCTCGAGTTACACCCACCGCCCGAAGAGTTCCGATCTCCTTCCTCCGGCGAACCACCGAGATGGACAAGGTATTATAAATGAGAAACATGCCCACCAGGAGGGCAATGGTGCTGAGGGCCGTCAAATTCTGTTGGAAGGAATTGAGCATTTTCTGAACCTGGAGGTTCCGGGTCTGAGGTCGTTCCACGGTCAGATGCGGAGGGAGTTTGGCCCGCAATCCCTCGATAACCTCTGGAATCTTGGAATCTTCAACTATTAAATCGATCCGGTCCAGTTTACCCACCTTGTTAAAGGCAACCTGGGCCGCCGCAATATCCATGATGGCCACATGGCCGCTCTGGGCTTTAGCGAGACCTTCCTGTTCCAGCAGGGCCTTAACTTTAAACTCCAGCACCTTCTCATCCACGGCCAGTTTAAGCGTAGAGCCTACCGTAAAGCCGTGGGCCTCCGCGAACTTCCGGGTCAATACCACGGCCTGGGGGTCCCATAAGAGGTCCATCAAGCTGTCCACGTAGGGACGGGACGATCCGGTCTCTACGGCGTCGTCAGAAGTTTTATAATCTCGAAAGGGGGCATCCCCCAACACATCCACACCCAGCACCAGCAGGGCTTCCCCCTTTGTCCCGGCCACCAGGGCGGTTGCCTGCACAACCGGAGTCAGGCGCTGAATCCCCTCTTCTTCCCTAACGATGGGCAATACCAGCTCATCAAACCCCGCTTCACCCGCAGAAACCTCCAGGGTCGCTCGACCCGAAACCGACTCCAGGGAAGTCTTAAAAGAATCCAGGATACTGAGGTTCGCCAGTCGGATAGACAGAAAAACCGCCACGCCCAGGGCAACTCCCGTGACCGTCAAAAGCATTTTAATCTTTTCTCGGAGCACCGGGCGAACGACCAGGTGGTTCAAGAGGAGGAACGGACCCTTCATCTTCGTCCTACAATCATCCCATCCCTCAGGTTAACGATGCGATCCGCGTAATGGGCGGCTTCCAGGCTATGGGTGGCCAGAAGGAGGGTAGTTCCCGACTCCTCGGAAAGGGTCTTCAGCAATTTAAGGATATCGGAACCTGTCTTAGAATCCAGATTTCCTGTGGGCTCATCGGCCAGGATGATCTCCGGGTTATGGATCAGAGCCCTGGCGATAGCCACTCGCTGCATTTCGCCCCCTGATAATTCATGGACGCCGTGGGCCAGGCGATGGGATAGGCCGACCTGTTCCAGGAGAGCCGCCGCGCGCCGCCCGGCTTCCGCCGGAGGGACTCCTTTTAATAAAAGGGGAAGCTCCGCATTTTCACGGACGGTCAGGGTGGGAAGTAAGTTAAAAAACTGAAAGACGATTCCTATGTTTTCTCGACGGAAAAGGGAGAGCTGCCGATCGGACAACTTCCCGAGGGAAAGGCCCCGGATGAAAATGGTCCCCGATGTGGGGACATCCAGCCCGCCCACCAGGTTCAGGAGGGTGCTTTTTCCACAGCCGCTTGGGCCCATTACGGCCACAAATTCCCCCTTGCAAACCTCTAAAGTGATCTGCTGGAGGGCCACAACCTGTTGGGCCCCTCGATGATAAATCTTTGTAACGTTCTGGAGTGAAATCACCTGACCGAGTATCTGGTTCAAAAGTTTATAAAGCTGTTATTTATAAACTATCAAGCCGCCGGGCCGGGCTGTCAAGGGGAAATAAGATTTTCTAAGGATGTCTGCCCTCCGAGTGAAAGGATTCCATGGGAAGGTCCCGGCCCTCGATGCTGAATGATCAATTTTACTTGACTCCCTCCTAAATCCCGTTAGCATAGAATAAGCAGCCGGGAACTTTTAGAATTTTATCCAAATGGAAAGGAGTACGTATGGCCATCGAAAAAGGTTTGAAGGGTTATGTGGAGAAGGTTGTCGGGAATATGGATACGGCAGATTATTTTGGGAACAAAGGCTTTCATCTTTACGGAACGCCGGCCCTGGTGGGGTTGATGGAGGAAGCTTGCAGCAAGGCCCTTGTCCCTTACCTTCCGGAAGGATCGGGCTCTGTAGGGACCGCCGTGAATATTAAACATCTGGCGCCGACCCCTCTGGGCGTCAAAGTAAGGGCGGAGGCCGAGCTTAAAGAAGTGGACGGTCGAAGGTTGAGGTTTCACGTGGAAGCCTTCGATGAAATGGAAAAGATCGCGGAAGGAGAGCATGAGCGCTACATCGTAGATCTCAGCAAGTTCTTCAAGCGGGTGGAAGAGAAAAAGCGTAAGGATTCAGCGAATTGAAGATCGAAACCCGTGGAGTGCAGATGATGGATGAGAGACCGGGGGGATAGGTTATGCGTAAAAAAAGGATCTTTAACGGTAAACGAAAGAGATCCCAGGAAGCCCTGGGACTCCCCGAGCCGCCGAAGCTTAGAAAAAAGATTCTCGGCATCCTGAGCCTGTGCTTTGGCGCGTTTATGGTGTTCGGATTCATTGTCAGCGTCAGAAAGGATCCCGCAAAGGCAGATCTGGTCTCAGACCTGGTAGGGTTAGGCTTATTTGGGCTGGTCCCTATACTCAACGGGGTCTTTATGCTGCAAAAGTATTACAGAGATCGGAGAAGGGCCCTGGAAGCCAGGGAGAGGGCGCTAAAAGCGGAGAAAGAGCGGGAAATTATCCAGCTGGCGCAGCAGCAAAAAGGACGCCTCACCCTCACCGAAATTGTCGCCGGGACCTCCCTGGATATGGCTGAGGCTGAAAAAATCCTTCAAGAAATGGCAACCCGGGGCCATGTCGATATCCAGGTGACCGATTCCGGGGTCATCGTTTACGAGTTTTATGAAATCGCCCGGGGGGATAAAGACTCGACCAGAGGGCTTCTGGAGTGAGGGACTTCCAGCGCGCCCTTGACAAGGTGAGTTAAATCCGATATGAAGATAGGCGTAAACTCAGATTTCGTTAATTCATACTCAACCCAAAGGAGGTAAAAAATCTATGAAAAAGACAGGCTTGGTCCTATCCCTAGGAGTCCTGGCAGTTTTCTTTTTCGTCGCCGGTGCAGAGGCGAAAGATACGGTCAGCATTATGTGGGCCGAATACGACGGGCTCACGCCGGAGTACGCCCAAAACCTCGAAAAAGCCTTCGAGGAAGCCAACCCGGATATCGATCTGAAGATCATTTCCACCCCCTGGAATGAATTCCACGACCGGCTGATCACGTTTATCGGCGGAAACCAGGCGCCAGACCTTTCTGTCATTGGGACCCGATGGCTTCTGGAACTTATGGATATGGGAGTTGTAGAGCCCATCGAGCAGCATCTCAGCAAAGAGCTGATTAACAACATCGAACCCGCGGCCATGGAAGCCAGGATCGGCAACGTCCTTTATGCGTTGCCGGTAGCTATCGGCACACGCATCATGTATTACCGCTCCGATCTGATCCCTAAAGCTCCGGAGACCTTCGAAGAAATGCTGGAGGTGGCTCTGAAGATCAATAAACCCCCCGATCTCTACGCCGTGGGCATGATCGGCCAAAAGTATGTGGAATTGACGGAGTTTGCCTATTATCTTTTCGGAAACGGAGGCGACTTCTTCGAGAGGAATCCCGATGGAACCTACGGAAAGAGTATCGTCAACAACGAGGCCGGCCTCGGGGCCTTAACCTTCATGAACGATCTGGTGAATAAATATAAGGTCACCCAGCCGGGGGTCAATGCCTATAAGCGGGATGAAGTGCAAAACCTCTTCCTGTCGGGCAAATTGGGGGTCATGCTCAGCGGGGGTTTTACGGCTTCCCTCTTAAAACAGAAGAACGTCAATTTTAAATGGGATGTAGCGCCCATGCCGCACTTCAAAGGAAAACCGCAAAGTACCCTTCTGGTGACAGATTCTATCGTGATGTTTAAATCGGCCAAGAACAAATCGGCGGCAGCTAAATTCCTGGAGTTTTTCTATCAGGATAAATGGCGGCTCGAATTTGATAAACTCGTCGGTTTCCCCCCGGTCACCAAATCCCTTGGAAAACATGAGTATTTCCAGACTCCCGTCTATCAAACCATGATCGCCTCAACGCCCAGTGCCAAAGGCTGGCCGTTGATCCCAGAGTGGCCGGAGTGTAACGACATTATTTGGGAAGCCATCGAGGCCACCTTCCTGGGCCAAAAGCAGCCCAAGGAAGCGCTGGACGCGGCCGCTGCGAAGATAGACGATCTCCGGCAGCAGAGGAAAAAATAGTCTCCTTGAATTAATCCCACCCCTGCTCCTTCCCGACCAGGGCAGGGAGCTATCCCCCTTTTCCCCCGTAGGAAAGAGGGTCAGGGGGCCTAGGCGTCAGGATAAGGAGGAAAGGGGTCGTAAATATAGAGAAAATCTCCCCCGGCCCCCCTTTCATAAAGGGGGCCGGGGGGATTCTTTCTTATCCCGGCGTTATGGGGGAGGGGTTAGGTTAATAAAAAAGCCCAGCCTCGTAAGCCCTGGTCGGGAAGGGGTTAGGAGGGAGGCATTTACGAAAGCCTTTATCAAAAAGAAACCTGTCTTTAAAAAGACCTCCTTCTGGACGACAGAATCCAAGCTTGCCTATTTTCTTTTACTCCCGGCCACCGCCATTTTAATAGCCTTTATGTTTTATCCCATCGCGTATGTCTTCGCCATGGCTTTCTTCAGGACCAATCGTCTGGGTCATTTGGTGGAGTATATAGGCGCCGGTAACTTCGAGGCGCTGTTTAAAACTAAGGAATTTTGGGAAGTGACTTTGAGATCGATAATCTGGACGGCTCTGGCGGTTGCCGCTAAAACCTTTGCGGGATTAGGTATTGCCCTGTTACTGAACGTGGACTTTAAAGGGAGGAAACTGACCCGGACCCTGGTTATCCTCCCCTGGGCCTCTTCCGTCCCCATTAGCGCTATGTTGTGGCAATGGACTTACAACAATGACTTCGGCCTTCTGAATTACACCCTGCGGACCACAGGGCTCTGGGAGGACCCCCCTATCTGGCTGGCCTATCCCCGCTCGGCCTTTTTTGCCAACCTGTATGTGGATATCTGGATCGGAATCCCGTTCATGGCCTTGGTCCACCTGGCAGGTCTCCAGGCTATTCCCCAGGAGCTTTACGAGTCCGCCGAGGTGGATGGCGCGACCCCCTGGCAAAAATTTCGTTACATTACTCTCCCTTTGTTAAAGCGTATTATGCTCATCGCGACCCTGTTGTCGGTGCTCTGGACCTTTAACGATTTTAACGTGATTTATATCCTGACGAAAGGCGGACCCGCAGGCTCCACCGATATCCTCATTACCTTCATCTATAAACATGCCTTTGAGTTCCTGAAGTTTGGAACGGCCGCGGCGATGGCCGTGATCACGTTTGTGATCCTTCTGACGATCAGTTGGGTTTACGCTTACTTTTATTTTAAAGAGGAATAACTCTTATGAAACGAAAACACCCGGGTAAAATTCTCGTCTATCCCCTGATCTCCGGGATCTTAGTTGTCCTGCTCTTTCCATTTTTTGTCATGATATCGACGGCGTTTAAGGGCATCGAGGAGGTCTATACTTCTCCGCCACACTGGATCCCGCACGAAGTGCGGGGGCAAAATTTTAAAGAGATCTGGAACAAGTACCCGCTTCTACATTATTTTGCCAATAGCTTCGTTATCGCCATGGGCACGACATTTTTAAATACCCTCTTGTCTGTCCCTGCAGCCTATGCTATTGCCCGTCTACGTTTTGTAGGACGTCGGTTCTTGCTCTATCTATTTTTAGTAGTTCAGATGTTCTCTCCGATTATCGTCATTATCTCGCTGTTTAAAGTTATTGCGAGCCTGGGTCTATTGGATACGCGTCTCTCCTTGATCATCGTTAACGCCGTGTTCACCCTGGCCTTCTCCATCTGGATGCTTCATGGATATTTCAGTACCATCCCCGTGGAGCTTGAGGAGGCGGCCTTGATAGATGGTTGTACCCGGATCCAGGCGATCCTTAAAATTTTGTTGCCCATTGCTATGCCCGGGGTGGTAACGACCTTGATTTACACTTTTATTGCCTCCTGGAACGAGTTTATGTTTGCCCTGACCTTTATCACCTCCCTGGAAAAAAGGCCCTTAACCATCGGTCTCTACAACTTTATCGGACGCTGGACCGTCCAATGGCAATACCTCATGGCGGCCTCGCTGTTGGCCATCATCCCGGTCATCGTCCTGTTTATGCTCATTGAAAAGCAACTGGTAAAGGGTCTGGCCGGGGGGGCGGTCAAGGGGTAGGAGCGCGGGTAGAAGATGGAGGGCAGGATCTTTAAGTTTTTACGGCCCGTGGTCCGCTGTTTTCCCTTGACAAGACGCGGTCCGGCGGCTTACATTGAGAAAAGGGCAAGTTTCGGGGCTATTTAAGCAGGCCGGATAATCGCTGGTGCCCTTGAGGCACGAGAGGAAAGTCCGGGCTCCACAGGGACAAGGTGCTGGGTAACGCCCAGGCGGAGTGATCCGACGTCAAGCGCAACAGAGAACAGACCAGCCTAAGCAGGTTTGTTTCACCTCCGACCCTCTCTCTTCTTGGAGGGGGCTGGGGCGAAGGGAACCTGCCGGTGATGGGTGAAACGGTGGGGGGCGCAAGCCCTTAATGTAAGAGCCCACCAGCATCTATGGTGACATGGATGGCTAGGCAAGCACCACCTGGAGCAAGGCCAAATAGGGGAGCGCTAAGGAGAGTCCCGTCCGAAGCTCCCGGGTAGGTCGCTGGAGGTGCCGGGTAACCGGCATCCTAGATGAATGATTATCACCCTATCCAGGGGACAGAACCCGGCTTACAGGCCTGCTTAAATATCCCCCGATCTCCCTCTCATACCATGTGGGGGCACTTTGACGTGGATGCCCCCTTGTCAGGGACCATCCCCCGTCGCTGCTACATGGTAAGGCGGTACCAGGCAGTAAGTAGAAGTTTTATCGTTAACCCTAGGTTGTTACCTTTTTTCACAGGAGCACTCAGATGAAAAAACTTAGCTACTTACTTGTAACCTTCCTGATGTTCGGCTTGTCCCTCCCTTTTACAGCTTATGCCCAGGGAACCCTCCAAAGCCGCCTCTCCGGTGGGGTCGACCTGGGTTTCACGAGATTTCCGGACAGCGATATCGACCTGGGAACCGGTCTCAGCCTTCGAGCTTATGGGGAATATCTGTTCTCACCTCACCTGTCCTTCACCATATTGGGGGGCTATATGGAATTTGATGAGGATGTTGCCCTGGGAACCGGAACCTTTTCTACGACCGAACCTACACGCTTTGAGGAAGCTTACGTAACCGGGGGCCTCCGTGCGAGATTTCTCCCCCAGGGGAGATTTATTCCTTTTGTAACGGGAAATGCCGGCATCTATAACGGGCACAAAGAAACGATCACCCTGGTGACCGGTGAAATCGCCGATACCACCCAAACTCTAAAAAGTAACGATTTTGGATTTAACGTGGGGGGAGGCTTCGAGTACTTCCTGGGCAGAAGCGTCGCCCTCAATTTACAAGTCCTCTTGCACTCTATCCAGGGAGATATCGACGAAGAAATCCTGGATATTACGTGGGGATTAAGATATATCCCAATTCCGGCAAGCGGAGGCCCCAGATATTAGAACCTCCCGAAGAAGGACGGTAAGGCTATAGGAATGCCGGGTATAATCTACCTGTCTCATCCTCGGCCTTTCTGGGAGAAGTTTTTTCTCCAGGGCGAAGGACATCTCCCCGGACCCTCCTTCGTAAACGGAGGTCAGGGTTGACTTCGTCTGTCCCATCTCCAACAAAACCGACACGGACCCTCCTTCGTAAACGGAGGTCAGAGGCCATACGGGCTACTGAAACAGAGGGGCCCCTTGTCCGCGACGAAAAGAAGCAGAGTAATCCCTTTTAGCCGTTATAAGCGCCCATCCGGTATACTTCTACTTGCGAGCGACTGAAAGGGGCGAAGTCATCAGATTACTTCTGATGATGGGGATCTTTAGTATCCGCAGGTTTCACCCTCCCTTTAATTTTTCCAAGAGCCCTTGTGGCAGCCTTTCTAACGCCCATCTCCGGATCGCCCTGGGCCAGGTGATTCAGAGGATCCAGCGCCCTTTCATCTCCCAGTTCTCCTAAAGCGGAGGCGGCTTTTTCTCGAATAAAAGGGTCTTTATCGGCCAGTGCCTTGATCAGGGGCTCGATGGCTCTCTCATCTTTTAGCCGGCCCAAAGAGAGAACTCCGGCCAGGCGAATAAAGCGATCCCGATCCTTTAAAATAGCTATCAGCGGCTCCACCGCGCGCTCGTCGTTCAGCCTGCCCAGGGCGCCTGCCGAAGCACGGCGGACGTCTTTATTTTTATCCCCCAAGGCCTTTATTAAAGGCTCCACAGCTTTTTTATCTCCCAGGGCTCCCAGCGCATTCGCGGCATTTTGACGCACTTCATCCTCGGGATCCTTCTCTAAGGCGCGAATTAAGGGATCCACCCCTCGGGGATCCTTCAGAAAACCTAGCTGATTAGCCGCCTCGCTACGAAGGTTTTTTTGCGGTGAGTTGAGCTCCGCAATCGCCTGCTCCACCGGGTCCTTTTCGGCCTTTAAAGATTCCGAATAACCGCAAAGTCCCAAACTCCCTACGAGGATCCACAACGCTATTTTTAGCTTTGGCATAGCTTCACCACTTTTCTAGTTGACTTTTTTTCATCCTTTAGTTAAGGTGCGACTGAATGAAGAGTCAATAAAATTTGTTCCCTATCGTTGAAAAAGGTTGAATGAGGTATCATGAAAAAAATAAGTTCTTTCATTTCCAGCGCCCTCAAAAAATTTAGGGACTCCGAGCAAGAGACCCTTCAGTCTGAACTGAGTACCCTTGCACAAATAGATATACCCGCCTTCCTGACCTATTTGGATTTAACCAGGCCGGAACTTCGGGAGGTTAAACAGGGTATGGATAAGGGGGATGCTGAAAAGGCTCTGGAAAAGCTTCATCACTACATGCGAGCGCGAAGATCCCCTTGTTTTTCCCTCAAATGGTGGGAGAAGAACAGGATCATCGAGGAGGTTAAGCAGAAGTACCCCGAAGCCTACGAGAAAACTCTGGATATAGCCGATAAAATTTGTAATGGAAGGTTTGTTTTGTTCAACCACCACCTGTTAGAGTACGAGGGAGATATCCACTGGAACCAAAGCCACAAGTCCGGTAGATCCTGGGATGTCCATTCATGCCCGGATCTGCAAGCTTTTGAGAGCCTGTCCGAAGGGGAAGATATCCAGTTTATCTGGGAGTTAAATCGCCATCGCCACTTTTTGGATCTGGGTAAAGCCTACTGGCTTACGGACCAGGAGAAGTATGTGCAAACCTTTTTATACCATCTGGTAAGCTGGATCGATCAAAATCCTTTCCCCCGAGGGATCAACTGGTCAAACCCTTTTGAAGTCTCTCTGCGCTGCTTGTTCTGGTTGTTCGGCTATTTCTTCTTCATTTCGTTCAAGCACCTCGATGCTTTATTTCATCTGAACTGGCTCCGGTATATTTACTTCCACGGATACACCCTGGAGGCCCATCTCAAACGGATCGCTTCTCCCCACCCGCAACGGACGTTTTTGTTGCATGAGATCATCGCCCAGGCTGCGGTTTTGTACCTGATCGGCGCTTTATTTCCGGAGTTCAAAAAAAGTAAGGAGTGGCGGGATGAAAGTACCCAAATCCTCCAGGGTGGGTTTGCGTCCCTGTTACCCTCGGCCAAGTCCATCATCGAGGACTCTCTAGCAGGAATTCTGGTGTCGGTTGAGCTCTATCTGATTACGCTGATCACCAGACGGGTCAATCGGCTCTACCTACTCCCCCAACTGACCAGCCTGACGGAGCGCGCTTTGGAATATATCATGGACTTAATCAAACCCTGCGGTCAGTTGCCCCGGATCGGGGATGAGCACCTGAGCTGCCTGATTCGTTCCACCTCGCCTATGGAGACCGGCTTTCGTCACCTCTTGACCCTGGGAGCTGTCCTCCTCAACCGGGGAGATTTTAAAATCGCGGTCGGAGACTTTCAGGAGGAATCCTTATGGCTCCTCGGAAAGGAGGGGGCGGTAGCCTATCAAGAACTTCCCGCGAAATCCCCCAAACTTACCTCAAAAAGCCCTCCTGACGGGAGTTATGCGGTTATGAGAAACGACTGGGGGCGGGAAGCTAACTACTTCTTTATCACACGAGGTTCCCATCCCGGGCCAAACTCGGAAATCAAGGAAATTACCCATGCGGATGCGCTCAGTTTCGAAGTATCCGTCTTTGGCATCCCCTATATTGTAGATGCGGGTCCCTATTCCAAGGAATCCAGATCTAAGTGGAACAGCTATTTCAGGCATTACATGGCCCATAATAGTATTCTGGTAGACAGCCGGGGGTTGAAGGAGCTAGACATTGAGTCATCTTCCCGGGAGCGCTTCCACGCCGAGCTGAGCCGTTGGGTCTCCAGCGAGCGATTTGATTTTGTCCGGGGGTATCATACCGGCTTTCAGAAACTTTCAAGTCCCGTCCTGCATCACCGGGCCGTTTTTTTTAAAAAATCCGATTATTGGATCCTCCACGACCTCTTAACGGGGGAGGGGACCCACCTCTTTGAGCAATACTTCCACTTCTCTCCCACCAAGCTCAGCGTGGATTTTGCCCAGAAGAAAGTTCAATCCGGTCGGCTTTATGATCCCACCCTGGCCATCATTCCTCTCCATGGGGATAAAATGGATGTCACCTTCCATGCAGGGGGCGAAGACCCCGGAGACGGCTGGATTACAAATGGATATAAGAGCGTCGTGGAAGCGCCTCTAATTAAATATGGCCGTAACTCCTCGCTGCCTACCAGCTTCAACACCATCTTGTATCCCCAACCGCCTGCCACGGAGATTACCATCCTGGGTCGGGAAGGGGAAGTCCGTCAGGGGGAGTTTTTAGTCTCCGTAGAGAATGCCGTCGGACTAGAGGTCCAACTGGCCACGGGAACAGATTATTTTATCCTGTCTCACCAAGGGCCTCAGAAACTGTCTTTCAAGGAATTCACCGTGGAGGGAGAACTTTTCTTCATCCGAAAAGATACCCAAGATCAAGTTGCAGAGGTCTGTCTCCATCAGGGATCCCACCTTTCTGTAGGGGACCTGGTCCTCTTTCAAGCCCAAGGACCTATCTGGGACTTAAGTTTTAGGTTCACGGAGGATCGGTTAGAGGTCTGGGCCACGAAGAGCCTGGCCGTCACGATCTATGCCCCCAACGCCCAGCAGGTCTTTATCAACGGTCGAAAGGGGCTCTTGAAAAAAGTCAAGGACCATGTGGCGGTGGAAATTCCGAAGTTTTGAGAGCCGCTTCCCCAATCCCTTGGCAGGATAGAGGCGCATCGCGATGCGCCTCTACAAAGCAGAGGGAGCGGCAGGGTCCTTCAGGGGTGGGTTTTTGGGGGGGAGGCCTGTAAACAGGTCCCATTCGCTCCTAAAAAAGCTATCCATGTAGGTTGGAGGGGTGGTTTTTCCAGTTCCTGGCCCCCAACAGTTGTTGTAGGACGGTGAAGTCTATCGGCTTGGTGAAGTGGAAATCGAACCCGGCCTCTCGGGACAGGCGCCGGTCTTCCTCCTGCCCATAGCCCGTTAACGCTATTAAAACCGTTTGAGAGAGGCCGATGTCTTGTCGGAGCCGTCGGGCTACTTCGTAGCCATCCATCCTGGGCAGGCCGATATCCAGCAACACCACTTCGGGTCGATAGGTGGTCGCCGTCTCAATGGCCGCCTGACCGTCATAGGCTACGCGCACTTCATGCCCCCATAGTTCCAGCAATTCCCCCAAGGTCCTTGCCGAATCCACATTATCGTCCACAACGAGGATGCGGAGGTAGGACGATGGGGGGATGGGGCGATCTTCTTCTCCCCACGTCTCCGCGTCTGGGCATCTCTGCACCTCCGGGGGGGCGGGCAGGCGCACGATAAACTCGCTGCCCCGACCCGGCCCCGGGCTATAAGCCGTTACGCTCCCACCGTGCATCTCTACCAGGCCCCGTACCAGCGTTAAACCGACCCCAAGGCCTCCCTGGGAGCGGGCGAGAGATTGATCTCCCTGGGTGAACAGATCAAAAATGCGGGGGAGCATTTCCGGCAGAATACCCATGCCGGTATCCCGTACCTGCAGGATAACTTCGTCTCCCTGTCGCTCTCCAGACAACCAGATGTGACCTCCCGGCTCCGTATACTTTGCCGCGTTGTTCAGTAGATTGACCAGAACCTGTTCCAATCGGGCCGGATCTGCCTCCAAGCGCACAGGTTTCTGAGGTAAAGAGACCGATAATTTGTGATTATAGGTCTCGATAAGCGGACGACTCGTCTCTACCGCCAACATCATCACCGTTGCCAGGTCTATCCGCTCCTTCTTTAGCTGGATCTTGCCGCGGGTAATTCGGGAGACGTCCAGCAGATCATCGATAAGCCGGGTCATATGCCGGGTCTGTCGCTCCACGACGTCCGTGGTTCGCTTTAGGACAGGATCCTCTCCGCTGTGCAGGCGTATCACCTGGATCGCGTTCAGGATCGGCGCGAGGGGATTACGCAATTCGTGGCCCAGCATAGCCAGAAACTCATCTTTGCGCCGGTCGGCTTCTTGGGCCTCATGATAGAGCCGGGCATTATCGATCGCTAAAGCGGCACGGCGAGCAAGGTCCTGGGCCAGGGCCAGATCCGCCGAACTATAGTGGCGATTGGACTCCGCTGCCACGAAAGAAATCGCCCCCAGGATGCGCCCTCGAACCAGGAGGGGTACGATCATGAAAGACTTAGGGTCTAGTTCGTGGAGAATCCTGAGGTGCTCCTCATCATAGGCGAGGGCCGCCAATGTGGAATCGGAAACCTCGGAGATGATCTCTGGATGGCCGGTTTGGACGATTTTCGAGAGGCCATACGGGGCGTTTGGTCGGGGCAGGTATTGTCTTAACCGGTGCGCCAGCTCTGCCATGGAAGGAACCGCATGGGCCACCGCCAGCCGGCGGAGCGATCCGTCCTCCTCTACCAGGTCGACGAAGCACCAATCGGCGATATAGGGAACGGCCAGGCGTGCTACGCTTTCGAGGGTGGTGGAGTAATCCAGGGAAGTGGCCAGTAGGGTGCTGGCCTCGGCCAGAAACTTGAGACGTCGCTGGGCGGCCTCGGCCTCTGCACGCGCAGCCTGCTCACGGATGAGGAGTTGGGCACGCTCTTCTTCCGCCTGCTTGCGCTCGGTGATATCGCGAGAATTAACCACGATACTCGCTGCCCCTGAACTATCAAGATGGCTTTTGCCGATGGATTCAAGAATACGCCATGAGCCGTTTTTATGGCGGAAACGGAGCTCTACGGATAAAGCGGTCCCGGGATTTTGAACGATATCGGTGAAGGTCTTCATCGCCTTCTGTACATCGTCTGGGTGGACGAGTTCAAAGCCGTTCCTGCCAAGCACGTCCTCCGGTTTATACCCCAGCACCCGCTCAACGGACGGACTTTGGTAGCGCACGGTCCCATCACCGTTCAGAACGGTGATGATGTCCGAGGCATTTTCTATGAGCGACCGAAAATGCTCCTCGCTGCGCCGTAACGCCGCCATTTCCTCGGCCCGCTTGCGCTCGGTGAGGTCTTGGGCTATCTCTATTAAGCCGATCACCCTGCCGTCCTTATCCTTTGTCAGGGTGAGCAATATTTGAGCAGGAAATTTGGTCCCGTTCTTCCTGATGCCCTCGCCTTCAAAGGCATACTTCTCTTCTCCTATAAGATTATTAATGACCTGTTGTAATTTCCCTTGCTCAATAAAGTCCTTCGGGAAGAGGATCTCGATATTATGTTTGCCGATAACCTCCTCCGATTTATAACCGTAAATTTGGCAGGCCCCCTCGTTATAGGCGATAATGTTGCCATCAAAATCAGCCGCAACGATAGCGTATCCGACCAGACTCTCGAAGAGGGTCATACTAAAATTCGTATTTTCCCGGAGGTCTCTGATCCTATCCCGAATTAGTTTTTCCATACTCGGTTCCATAAGAGTTTAAAGAATCCTTTCTTCTCTACCGATCGATCTAACAATCAGCTTCCCTGAATCCAGATGAAACTCCACACTCCGTCCGTGGTGGCCGCCAACGTCTTCGCCGATTAAGGGGATCTGCTCCCTTCTCAAGATATCCTTGATGCTCAGAACGTTCTGTTGTCCGATGCCTAGGCTTCTATCGTCCTCATAAGAAAACATGCGGGCTCCTCCCACCAGCTTGGCCACGATATCTTGCCGGGAGGCCCTCCTCATAAGCAACCCTTCCAGTAAGGTAGCAATGGCTTTATCTGCGCGCTGATAAGGTTTATGACCTACTTGGAAATGGCTAGAAGAAGGCAACATCACATGGGCCAACCCCCCGATCTTCTGCCTGGTATCGTAAAGAGCTACCACCACACAAGACCCGAGTCCCAGGGATGAGATAACGTAGGGGGCCATGGTCACAACGCCTTCTCCCATCTTAACCTCGATTCTATTCGAAACCATATTTTCTTCTAGCGTCTTTAATTGAATTGATAAGCCTTTGTAAGGATTCCTTAGACGGAAACATGAGTAAAAACGTTACAACCTGGGTCTCTACGACGGCAAATTCATTTTTAACTAAAATAATCGGTTGAATTCCGTTGCTAAGGACTGTAATCGATTCATCCAGGAGAGCTTGAATCATATCCGTTCCCAACGTTGGAACGGAATGATAAATGTTCAATTTGCAAAAGTCATGAATTGCTGTCAAATAGACCCCCGCAAGAATATTGCTGATCTCAGAGAAGACCGAGAGATCTTCCAGTTTCAGACTCTGCAAGCTGGATGGAAGATTTTTCACTTTGTAATCTGCGAGTGGCGCCTTGCGATCAGGGAGTCCGACAGCTTGTTCCACCAAATGGGTTAGACGCGCCTTTTGCTCGTCTTCGATGATGAGAAACAGATCCCCCAACACATCCCCCAGGGTGCTCATTTTTGCGCAGGTAACGGGTAAGGAGGGGTCTCCGAGGGTATAGATCGCCTCCTGGGGGGAAAGAACTGCCACGTCCGGTATAACCACCTCCACCTTACATTGAAGCATCTGTCTGAATGCGGTCGCCGCGTTACCCGCCCCGATATTCATCATCTCCCTTAAGAAGTCTAATTCTTCCTCTGAAAGAACCTGCTCATGCTCATTCATATAGAGTATACTTCCCTACCAAATAGGCCCGCGATATCCAGCAGGAGCGCGACGCGCCCATCTCCCAAGATGGTCCCCCCCGAGAAGCCTTTGAACTGCTGCGCAATGGGATCGAAGGGCTTGATGATATTTTCCATCTGATCTAACACCATATCCACGCCCAGGGCAATTAGCTCATCTCCTCGGTAAAGAATCACCGCGATCAGATCTCTAGGGTCTTCCTGACGGGGAATGTTCAATACCTGATCCAGCCTGACAAAAGGGATAACCTCTTTGCGAAGCACCAGGACCTGTTCGTTTTGAACCATTTTGATATCTTCAGACTTAATCTCCAGGGTTTCTAAAATATCGTTGGAAGGAATTGCAAACAGGTGCTTATCGACGCCGACCATCAGTGTTTGTATAATGGCAGTGGTGAGGGGCAGTCTCAACGTAAAACGAGTTCCCTTGCCTTTTTGAGTAGCCACCTCGACCGTTCCGCTCAATCCCTTGATGGAAGTTCGTACCACATCGAGCCCCACCCCTCGCCCGGATACGCCGGTCACCTCTTCTGCACTACTAAACCCGGGTTTAAAGATCAGATCTAAGATATCACTATCTTTCAACGACTCGGCTTCCTCCGGTTTTATGAACCCCTTCCTGAGGGCCACTTCTTTTATATGCAGGGGATCGATGCCGCGACCGTCATCTTCAACATCGATTAAGATATGGGTTTCCGCTCTTTTGGCGACAAGCTTGATGGTGCCTCGCCTCTGTTTATTCTGTTTCTGCCGGATCTCGATGGGCTCAATGCCATGGCTCACTGCGTTTCTGAGCAGATGAATCAACGGCTCGCCGATAGCGTCCAGCACGGCTTTATCTAATTCTATTTCGTTACCCACAAGAATAAGCTCCACTTCTTTGTTGGCCTCTCTAGCCAAATCGCGCACCATTCTGGGAAATTTTTGAAAGATTTCGTCCACCCGCACCAAGCGTGCCGCAGATACATTCTGCTGGACCTCATTGATGAGACGATCCATCGCAGCTAACGTAGCCTTCAGTTCTTTCCCTTCGATGGAAGTCAAAGTCTGCTGAATTGTATCAACGACGATGTTATCAATACGGCTTTTGGTAATGATCAGCTCGCCAGCCAGGTTAAAAAGGGAATCCAACAGGTGCATATTCACCCGGATGGTCGGGGTTTTTTCAAGGACGGGGAGGGCGGGGGTTCTCCTCTTGCGCCCGGTGATATCACGTACAATACCTATAAATAAACGTCTCCCGCCCAGATACATCTCACTGACGGCCAACTCCAAGGGAAAGGTCGAACCGTTCTTATGTAAGCCGACCAGTTCCCGCCCGATACCGATAATTTTGGCTCTGCCGGTGCTCAGGTAGTTGTGGAGGTAAGTATCGTGTTGACTTTTATAAGGCTCCGGCATCAAGGTATTGATCTTCTGCCCGGTCATCTCCGCCGCAGAGTAACCAAACATCCGTTCTGCCGCCGGGTTGAGGAATTCGATGACACCTTGTTCATTAATGACGATAACCCCCTGTCTTATCAGGAGCTCCTGGGACTCGAGAAGGGTTAACTTCTGTTTAAACTCTTCTATGCGCAGGGGGGCCCAGCTGGTCGTCCCTGCTTGACTTTTTTCACCCGTCCTCCGCGCCCGCCCTCTGACCATCCCCTCGAGGGTATCGATGATCTCGAAAAGGAGGTCAAGACCCCCTTGAGAGATGGGTAATTCGTGCTTACGCAAACGAGCCAGGAAGTCTTCGGAGAAGTGGACGAGCTCGACGATATCCGAAAACCCCAGCATGGTGGAGGCACTTTTAAGGGTATGAAGCACCCGAAATATCTCGTCCAGTCGTTCTATCTGGCTGTGATCTTTCTCCAGGGCAAGCAGGGCCGTGTTAATCGCTTGAAAGCCTTCTTTGGCATCGTTCAGGTAATCATCCAGAAATATGGAGAGATCTAATTTGTCTTGGTCGGGCATGTTTAATCAGATCTTGCGCAAAATAGCCTTGGCTATTTGAGGCAAGGGCACGATCTCATCGACGCAGCCCAGGGCAATAGCCGCTTTTGGCATGCCAAATACGGCACAAGTCGAAGGATCTTCAACAATTGTACCCCCGCCTGCCTCCTTAATGGCCTTCAACCCTCTGGCGCCATCGCTCCCCATTCCCGTCAAGAGCACTCCCAGTGCCCCTTCGCCATAAGCTCTCGCCACGGACTCCATGGTATCATCGATAGACGGAAAGACGTTACCGGGGGGCGCCTCGTAGCCAAAGCGTATTTTATTAACGGCTCCATCCGGGGTAATTATAAGGGGACACCGGCCCGGAGCGACAAAAACCCGGCCCGGTCTTATAACCTCGTCCCTTTGAGGCACCGAGACCTCTAGCGCGCATCTCCACCTTAGTCGGTCCACAAATAACGGCACAAATTCCGGATCCAGGTGCTGAACGACGATAACCGCCACGGATATATCCTTCGGAAGGTCCGATAGAACCTCGGTCACCGCATGGGATCCCCCGGTTGAGGCGCCGATTACCACCATTTTTTTCCGCGCTACAAGTCCACCTCCTTGTACCGACATACCAGAGTTTAGCTCCGTCTTGGGGGGGCGAATCTCGGATTTACTCACCCGGGAACTGGCCGCAACCTTTACTTTGGTAATAATCTTATTACTTAATTTATCGATATCGTAGGAAATAACCCCGGAGGGCTTTGGAATAAAGTCCACCGCACCGCATTGAAGGGATTTCATGGCGAGGGTGGGGTCTTTTTCGTTGAGACCGCTCACCATCAGAACGGGAGTTGGACACTCTCTCAAGATTTGTTCCAGGGTTGCAAATCCGTCCATGACCGGCATTCCAATGTCGAGGAGTATCACATCGGGGCGCAGTTGTTTTACCTTTCGGAGGCCTTCTTCCCCGTCAGCGGCGGTACCCACCACCTTGATGAACTTATCCGAGTGCAGAATATGCGTCAAGGATTTCCTCATAAAGCTCGAATCATCAACGATTAGCACGTGTATCATACTTCTTCATCCTTACGATGGCTTAAGACCCTTTTAATTTCGTCCACGATCTCCATCTGTTTAAATGGTTTTCTGATATAGCCACACGCCCCCAGCCTACGCGCCTCTTCTTGCTTCTCTTCCTGGCCCAAAGCAGTGATCATGATCACCTTTGCGCTCGGATTCTCTTCCATAATGGTCTTCAGCGCCAGAAGCCCATCCCCTCCCTTCATTAGGATGTCTAAAGTCACCAGATCCGGCTTGAGCCGCCTGTACAGTTCCACAGCTTCCTTTCCATCCTTTGCCATGCCGACGACCTGATACCCGGCATTCTCCACGATAAATTTCAAGGAGCTCCTCATGAAAGAGGCATCATCTACAACGAGTATAGTTGCCATTCCCATATACATCAAAAGGCAAAAGGCAAAAAGTAAAAGGCAAGGGACCGACAGGGCCACGGTAAGAGCGACTCTCCGAAGTATCCTACTTTTACCTCTTGATTTCTGACTTTTGCCCTTTGCCTTTTCATTCCGCCTTCCCCGACGTTTCCCTGGCTTTTTCCATCATTTGACTTATGGCACCTACCTCCTTCCATTCGACCGGAGTCAACACCTTATCTACATTGAGTAAAATGATCAACCTGTCATCCAGCATCCCCACACCTGTTATATATTCTTCAGATATTGACGTAATGGATGCTTTAGGTAGTTTCTGTACTTTCTCATCTGGAATCTTGATGACTTCTTGCACACTGTCTACAATAATCCCTATTGGGAAACCGCCCTGTTCCATAATAATGATCCGTGTATCCTCATCCCGTTCCTTAGGTTCAAACCCAAACCTCTTACGAAAGTTGATGACGGAGGCGAGCCGCCCACGAAGGTTCATAATCCCTTCAATGTAAGAAGGGGCGTTGGGAACCTCGGTGGTTGGTAACACCGAGGAGATCTCCTGTACCCGCATCGCCTGAAAGCCAAACTCCTGGGATTTGACCGTAAAAACAAGGTACTGATCCGTTTCAACTTCAATCTCTTCCTCGTCGAAATTATCTTTTATAGCTTCATCGGCCATGTAATATAATCCCCCTTCAGCTTCATGGTCTTAAGTTAGGGGCAAAAGGCCCTTTCCCTGACCCCCCATGCCGTTGACGTAAGCCCCTGGCTCTTCCTCGACACCCCTGGGTCAGGGAGGGGGTGAACCTCTCCCCTTATTTACCATCTCGTGACCTCCCTAAATCTTTTGCCATAGGGACCTTTACCAGCCCGGGGAACCCCGCTCCCCTTAACTTCCTTAAATTGACTCCTAACCCTGGCTTGAGGGATACATCCCCTGCGATATCGAATCGTTCTACGGTTTGCTGGAACTTTTCAGACATGTCTGCAAGGGTTGTTGCGATGGAAGTAACCTCTTGCATCTTTGCCAGAAGGCTCTTCGAAGCCTCTGCCAACTGGGCGCTACCCGTTGAGGTGTCCGTCGCAATGCCACTAATTTTGTCCAGACTTTGCGATACCGCATCGATGCTCTTTTTCTGCTCGGCAGCCGCCACGGAGATTTCTTTGGCGGTCTTGGAAGTGCTCTCAATGGCGCGGTTGACGTCTTCGAACGCCTTCGAGGTCTGTTCAATCGAACTTTTCCCCAGATTGACGTTTTCGGCCATGGTTTTAATCGTTATGACGGTATCCCGCGTCTCTTCTTGAATAGATTTGACTAAAGTCGATATCTTCTTGGCCTGGACTTTGCTATCAGCAGATAAGGATTTAACTTCCTCGGCCACAACCGCGAAACCCTTACCGTGTTTGCCGGCACGGACCGCCTCGATGGCGGCATTAATGGCCAAGATATTCGTCTGGCTTGCGATATCTCGAATGACATCGACGATCTCTTGAATCTGCTCGCTGCTCTTGCTAAGGGATTCGATGCTGGCAACGGATTGCTGAGAACCCTCAAGCATGAGGTCGGTGTTTCGGATGGTTTCATCCATCGCCTTTCTGCCCTCTGCCACGGCTTTGTTAGCAATCTCAGCCATTTGGTTCATGCCCTGGGAGCGG
>Ga0073934_10004008_pt1 | contig 25393 bp, 22 predicted proteins | sample LarsenN4metaG_FD_76834 | JGI IMG/M metagenome (GOLD analysis project Ga0073934, IMG submission 76834) | Hot spring sediment bacterial and archeal communities from British Columbia, Canada, to study Microbial Dark Matter (Phase II) - Larsen... ... | reverse complement strand
CGCGCGTCGGGCGCGAGCTCGTCGCGCTCACGCTCTCGGCCCCGCCCGCCGGGATGACCGGGGCCGGCCGCGGGGGCGGCGCGAGCGCGACGGAACTGCTCGGCATCTGGCCGACGCTCGTCCGCAAAGAGCTCGTCGACGGGCACGTCCGCGTCGTGCTCGAGGAGGTCACGTGACCCGAGTCTCGCTGCGAGAACTGTGCGGCTACCGCGCCGGCGACAAGGGTGACATCGCGAACGTCGCGCTCTTCGCTGAGGACGACGAGACCTACGAGCTGATCGTTCGAGAAGTCACGTCCGAGCGCGTGCGCGCGCACTTCGGCGCGCTCGTGCGCGGACGCGTCGATCGCTACGAGGCACGCAACGTCCGGGCGCTCAACTTCGTGCTGCACGGCGCACTCGCGGGCGGTGGTCCGCGATCACTGCGCGCCGACAACCTCGGCAAGACGCTCGGAGGCGCGCTCGTGCGGATGGAGATCGAGGCGCCCGCCCACCTCGCGGCGCGCCGGCGCGCCCGGCCCGACGTCGGCTGGGCCGACGAGATCCTGCGCGGCCTCTAGGGGCCTGCTGACCCCGCCGGCTCGTCTCGTCGGACCGGTGCACGACCATGGGGCGCGAACATTCCGGACATTGTTTCCAAGCGGCACCGTCCGGAGCGGGGCTAAGTAACCTTCGACGCGCTGCGCAAGAGCGCGGCCGCGTTGCTCGCCGTGCAGGGCTTACGTGCGACGAGTCGCGGCGGCCACATCGCGGTGCAGGACACGGTCCTCGCGCAGTTCGGCGAAACTGTGCGCTGCTTCCGCGCGTTCAGCCGCCTTCGCCGGAACCGCAACCGGTTCGAGTATCCGGGCGACGCGGCGAGCGCGCCGACCACCGACGACGTCGACGATGCGCTGGCAGTCGCGCGCGAAGCCGTCGAGCGCGCTGGCACCATCCTGCGCGAAGGCGTGCTGAGTCGATGGGCCGGATGAGCCGTGCCGCGACCCACTCACAGCGAATGACGGCGCTCATCGCAACGTACAGGTCGGCGGTTCGGGTCCGCTCGCCTCCACTCGACTTCGCAGGTCAACGCCTGCTGCTGTCGCACACATGCTACAGTTGTCGCATGGCCGAGGTTGCTTCGCGGGATCTGAGGAACGCCACGCGTTCGCTGCTCGACCGCGTTGCAGCCGGTGAGCGGCTCACGATCACCGTCGATGGCCGCCCAGTGGCAGTGCTCGCTCCGGTGGGGCGCCGGCCGCGGTGGGTCGCGAAGAGCGAGTTCGTACCGCTGGTGCTCGCCAACCAAGCAGATGCCAGCTTGGCTGCCGATCTCCGAGAGCTGGCCAGCGACACGACCGACGACCTGCCGCTGTCGTGAGCCGGGGTCTCGCGGACACCTCGCTCTTCATCGCTCGGGAGATCGGTCGCCCACTCGACGCCGATGCGCTGCCCGACGAGCTCGCCGTGTCGATCATCACGATCGGCGAGCTTCGCGCCGGAGTCCTGGTCGCCGACTCGGTCGAAACGCGGGATCGTCGGCTCCGGACTTTGACGGCAGCATTGGAACTGGAACCGATCCCGATCGATGAGCCAGTCGCCGCTGAGTGGGCACGCCTGCGGGTTCTGCTGCGAGACACCGGCCAGCGCATGCCTGTGAACGACTCGTGGATCGCGGCCACCGCGCTGGCGCACGGCGTTCCCGTCGTCACCCAAGACGACGACTTCCCCGCGGTCGAGGGCCTCACCGTCACCCGCGTCTGACACGCGCCAGCTTCGGCGGTCTGATCTGGGGACTTCTCCATGAGCGTCGGCAGCGCCGGAATTCTCCGACGGCCCTGACTCCAAGGAGGCACGGCGGCCCGACTCGATCGCCGACGCGCGCGACGAAGGTCGCGCTTCAGCCGCGAACCGTGAGGAAGCCGGCCAGGTTTTCCTGGTCGCGCTTCACCTCGTCGAGCAGCGTCTGCTCGGCGCTGGCCGGGATGTCGAGCGCCTCGAGCGCGTCCGCGATCGCGACGTTCTCCTCCGACACGACGCCGTCGACCGCGATCGCGAGCGCGTCCGCCGCGACGAGGAGCCGGCCGAGCAGCGGCGTGATCGTGGCGGGTTCGCTGTGGTGCGCACCGATCGCCTCGACGAGCTCGACAGGGAACCGCATGACGCTCAGCGCAGCCGCCCCGACCTCCGCATGCGTCGCGCCGAACTCGACGCGCTCGGCGTCGAGCAACGACAAGGTGTGGTCACGGCTTCGGTGGTCGACCATCGCGTCGTACCGGCGCGGAGCCCGCCGGAACACCAGAGCCGTACCCAGGTCGTGGAGCAGCCCGGCGCTGAACGCCTCGTTGCTCTGGATGCCGACGCGCCGTGCGAGCGCGGCGGCCGCCGCCGCGGAGGTGACCGAGTGCGGCCAGAAGTCGTCGGGCACCGATCGGCCCTTCTCCGAGAACAGGTCGAACGCGGCCGTCGTCGCGAGTGCGCGCACGGTCGCGAGTCCGAGCACCGTGACCGCGCGCCACGCGCTCGAGACCTTGCCCGACAATCCGTAGAACGCCGTGTTCGCGAGGCGGATGACCTGCGTCGACAGCGACGGGTCGGATTCGATGAGGCGTCCGAGGTCGGCCGCCGAGGTGCGCGGGTCTTCGAGCATCCACAGCAACCGCATCGCCGCGCCCGGCTGCACCGGGAGTTGCGTCACTTCGGCGATGAGGTCGTTCGTCTCGGTCGTCATGCTCCCTGCCCTGGCATCTGCCCGCCGCGTCGCCCCGGACCGACCGGCATGGGCGCCGATCCGTCGGTTCTCTTATCGGTCGCAGACCCCGGACCCTGAGCGCGTCCTCGCCGGGTGCTTTTCGGCGACACCGCGCCCTACGCTGCCGAGCCCGGAGGACCCCATGCCCGATGCCAGCCGGCTGCCCCGCACCGTCGCCCCGAACCACTACGTTCTCGAGCTCGAACCCGACCTCGCCGGGGCGCGATTCTCGGGCTCGGTCAGGATCGACGTCGACATCGTCGAACCCACGCGGACCATCGTCCTGCACGCCCGCGACCTCGACGTCGAGCTCGTCTCACTGGCGCAACGCGGCGGGCGCCGCGACGCCCAGCTCGTCCTCGAGCCGGACGCCGAACAGGTGCGGCTGCACGCTGCCCGAGAGCTCGAGGCCGGCCCGGCCGAGCTGCACCTGCGGTTCTCCGGTTCGCTCTCCGACGGCCTCGTCGGGCTCTACCGCAGCCGCTATACCGACGCGCAAGGCGTCGAGCGGACGCTCGCCGCGACCCAGTTCGAGGCTCCGCACGCGCGCCGCGCCTTCCCGTGCTTCGACGAGCCCGACTTCAAGGCGCGGTTCTCGGTCGCGCTCGTCGTCGACGACGGGCTCGCGGCGCTGTCGAACGCGGCCGAGGTGGGGCGCGAGAAGCTCGGCGATGGCAAGGTACGCGTGACGTTCGCCGAGACGATCCGGATGTCGACGTATCTCGTGGCCGCGATCGTCGGTCCGCTCGAGATCACCGCCCCGGTGATGGCGGGCAACACACCGATCCGCGTCGCGCACGTCCCGGGCCGCGGGCATCTCACGTCGTTCGCGCTCGAGGCGGCGGCGTTCGCGCTGCACTTCTTCGAGGAGTACTACGCGATCCCCTACCCGGGCGAGAAGCTCGATCTGGTCGCACTCCCCGACTTCGCGTTCGGAGCGATGGAGAACCTCGGCTGCGTGACGTTCCGCGAGTCGTCGCTGCTCGTCGACGACACGACCGTCACGCAGTCGGAGGCGATGCAGGTCGCGCTCACCGTCGTGCACGAGATCGCGCACATGTGGTTCGGCGACCTCGTGACCATGAAATGGTGGAACGGCATCTGGCTCAACGAAGCCTTCGCGACGTTCATGGAGCACGCGGGTGTCGACGCGTTCCGCCCGGAATGGCGCGCATGGGAGGACTTCGCACTCGGACGCGCGCGGGCCAAGGACATCGACGCGCTCTCGAACACCCGACCGGTCGAGTACGAAGTGCGCAGTCCGTCCGACGCTGACGGCATGTTCGACGTCCTGACGTACGAGAAGGGCGGGTCGGTCGTGCGCATGCTCGAGCAGTGGACGGGCGCCGCCGCGTTCCGCGCCGGCGTGCGGCACTACCTCGACCGGTACCGCTACGAGAACACCGAGACCACCGACCTGTGGGACGCGTTGGAGCACGCGACCGGGCTTCCTGCGCGCCGCATCATGGACTCCTGGATCTTCCAGCCGGGCATGCCGGAGATCGAAGCGGTCCGCTCGGGCGCGACCGTACGGCTGCGCCAGCGGCGCTTCACCTACACCGGCGACCACGACGCCGCGCACTGGGCGATCCCGGTCCTCGTGCGCGCCGGCACCGAGACCCAACCCGTGCTCCTCGACGACGACGCCGTCGAGGTCGCGGTCGGCAATCGCGGTCCGGTCGTCGTGCACGCCGGCGGCGAGGGTTACTTTCGCGTGCTCTATCCCCCCGACTGGCGCGCCGAGCTCGTCGAGTCGGGAGCGTGCAACGCGCTCGAGCGGTTCGCGCTCGTCGACGACCTCTGGGCCGCGGTCGTCGCCGGACGCGTGCGTGCCTCCGAGTTCGTGGACCTCGCGCTCCGCTTCCGCGGCGAAACCGAGCTCGTCGTGTGGCGCGTCCTCGTCGCACGGTTGCGCGAGGTCGCGCGCCTGCTCGACGGCCCTGCCCTTGACCGGTTCCGCTCGGTCGTCGCCGACCTCGTACGACCGGCGGCCCACGATCTCGGCTGGGAACCCGCGCCCGACGAGCCGCCCGACCGGCGGCAACTGCGGGGAGTCCTGCTCGACGCCCTCGGCACACTTGCGCTCGACCGTGACGTCGCCGAACGGGCCCGCGCCGACCACCGCGATCCCGAGGTCGTCGCCGCCGCGATCTCGATCGTCGCTTCGACCGGCAGCCCCGACGAGTTCGACGATTTCGTGCACCGCTTCGAGCACGCGTCGTCGCCACAGGAGATGGTCCGCTACCTGTACGCGCTTGCGTCCTTCCCCACCGAGGAACTGGTCGCCCGCGCCTGCGAGCTTGCGCTGAGTGAGCGAGTCCGCTCTCAGAACGCTCCACTCGTCATGCAGCGCGCGCTGCGCCACCGCGACCACGGCCGCAAGGCATGGGAGCTCCTGCGCGACGCCTGGGCCGTCGTCGAAGAGCGATTCCCGCGCACGCTCGTGCCTCGCATGTTCGAAGGCGTCGTCTGGCTCGTCGACGAGGCGTCACGGGTCGATCTCCCCGCGTTCGTCGCCGGCCATCCTGTTCCCGAGGGCGAGCGGGTCATCGCACAGCACTTGGAACGACTGCACGTCAACGCCGCGCTCTACGACCGCGAGCACAACTTCCTGTAGCCGTTCACCGGACACCCGTTGTCAGGGTTCGGGGGTACGGTGCTCCCATGCCCGGCGCCGCGCTCGACCGTTTCTCGGCACCCGTGCGCGCCTGGTTCGAGACGAGCTTTCCCGCGCCCACCGCTGCGCAGGAACAGGGCTGGCCGGCCATCGCCGCGGGCGAGCACACGCTGATCCTCGCGCCGACCGGCTCGGGGAAGACGCTGGCCGCGTTCCTGTGGGCGATCGACCGCCTCGCGACGTCACCCGAGCCGGCGAAGGATGCCCGCTGCCGTGTCCTGTACGTGTCACCGCTGCGCGCACTCGCCGTCGACGTCGAGAAGAACCTGCGCGCTCCACTCGGCGGCATCGCCCTCGCCGCCGAACGCCTCGGTGTCCCGCTGCGCACACCGACCGTCGCGATGCGCACCGGCGACACGCCCGGGAGGGAGCGCCAGGCGCTCGTGCGCACCCCTCCCGACATCCTGATCACGACGCCCGAGTCGCTGTACCTGATGCTCACGTCACGCGCGCGCGAGACGCTGCGGTCCGTCGAGTACGTCATCGTCGACGAGATCCACGCGCTCGCGCCGACGAAACGGGGCGCGCACCTGATGCTCAGCCTCGAACGGCTCGAGGCGATCACGCACCGGCCGCCGCAGCGCATCGCGCTCTCGGCCACGCAACGGCCCCTCGACGAGATCGCACGGTTCCTCGGCGGCCAGACCGAAGCAGGGCCGCGGCCGGTCACGATCGTCGACGCCGGCTCGCGCAAGCCGCTCGATCTCGAGGTCGTCGTGCCGGTGGACGACATGGCCGAGCTCGGGCAGCAGGCGCCACCTGCCCCTGACGGCTCGCTCGAGCTCACGACGGAGCCTCGGGCGAGCATCTGGCCGCACGTCCACCCGCGTCTGGTCGAGCTGATCCGTGCACACCACACGACGCTCGTGTTCTGCAACGCGCGCCGTCTGGCCGAGCGCCTCGCCGCGCACCTCAACGATCTCGCGGGCGAGGAGCTCGTGCGCGCGCACCACGGCTCGCTCTCACGGGAGCAACGTCTCGTCGTCGAGTCCGACCTCAAGGCGGGTCGACTCAGGGCGATCGTCGCGACGAGCAGCCTCGAGCTCGGGATCGACATGGGGACCGTCGACCTCGTCGTGCTCGTCGAGTCGCCGGGTTCGGTGGCGCGCGGCCTGCAGCGGATCGGCCGCGCCGGCCACTCGGTCGGCGAGCCGAGCACGGGCAAGATCTTCCCGAAGTACCGCGGCGACCTGCTGGAGGCGACCGTGGTCGTCCGCCGCATGCGGGCCGGTCTCGTCGAGGAGATGCGCTACCCGCGCAATCCGATCGACGTGCTCGCCCAGCAGATCGTCGCGGCCGCGGCGGTCGACGAATGGACCGTCGACGACCTCGGCGCGCTGGTCCGGCGCGCCGCGAACTTCGCCGAGCTGTCCGACGACATGCTGCGCGAGGTGCTCGACCTGTTGTCGGGCCGCTACCCGTCGGACCGCTTCGCAGGGCTCCGGCCGCGCATCGTGTGGGACCGCGTGCACAACCGCGTGCGCGCACGCGAGGGAGCCCAGCGCGTGGCGATCGGCAGCGGTGGCACGATCTCCGACCGCGGGCTGTTCGGCGTGTTCCTGCCCGACGGCGTCCGAGTCGGCGAGCTCGACGAGGAGATGGTCTACGAGAGCCGCGCGGGCGAGTGCTTCGTGCTCGGCGCGTCGACCTGGCGCATCGAGGAGATCGCGGTCGACCGCGTCGTGGTGACGCCTGCGCCGGGGGAACCGGCCAAGATGCCGTTCTGGCGTGGCGACCGGCCGGGACGCCCGCTGGAGCTCGGTCGGGCGCTCGGTGCGATGACTCGCGAACTGCGGGCGTTGCCACCCGAGCGCGCCGAAGCGGCACTGCACGACGACGGCCTCGACGCCCGCGCCGCGAGCAACCTGCGGCGCTACCTCGAAGAGCAGGCCGAGTCCACCGGCGCGGTTCCCGACGACCGCACGATCGTCATCGAGCGCTTCCCCGACGAGATCGGTGACTGGCGCGTGTGCATCCTCACGCCGTTCGGCTCGCGCGTCCATGCGCCGTGGGCGCTCGCGATCGAGGAGCGGCTCGCTCGCGCGGACATGCCCGTGCAGGTCTTGTGGTCCGACGACGGCATCATCCTGCGCCTCCCCGAAGCCGTCGACGACGTCCCGCTCGATCTGCTGCTGTTCGAACCTGACGAGGTGGAGGAGCACGTCGTCGAGCGGCTGCCGGCCACGTCGTTGTTCGCGGCCCGCTTCCGCGAGAACGCCGCGCGCGCCCTGCTGCTCCCCCGCCGCCGACCGGGCGAGCGTACGCCGTTGTGGCAGCAACGCCAGCGCGCGGCCGACCTGCTCGACGTCGCCTCGGGCTACCCGACCTTCCCGATGCTGCTCGAGACGACGCGCGAGTGCCTGCGCGACGTGTTCGATCTGCCCGCGCTGCGAGAGGTTCTTGCCGACATCCGCGCCAGGAGGGTGCGCGTCGTCCCGGTCGAGACACGCCGCGCCTCGCCGTTCGCGCAGTCGCTGCTGTTCGGCTGGATCGCCGTCTACATGTACGAAGGCGACGCACCGCTCGCCGAGCAGCGCGCGACCGCGCTGGCGCTCGACCGCGATCTACTGCGCGACCTTCTCGGCGCAGAAGAGCTCCGCGAGCTTCTCGACCCCGAGGTGCTCACCGAGCTGGAGCTGGAGTTGCAGCGGCTCGCACCGACGCGTCACGCCCGGAATGCGGACGATCTCCACGACCTGCTGGCCGATCTCGGGCCTCTGACGCTCGACGAACTGCGCGCTCGCAGCGCGACCGATCCGCAGGCGTGGCTCGACGCGCTCGTGCCGCAGCGGCGAGTCATCGAGGTCGGCGGCCGCTTCGCCGCGGCCGAGGACGCCGCCCGCCTGCGCGACGCGGTCGGCCTCGCGATCCCGACCGGTCTTCCGGTCGCGTTCACCGATCCCGTGCCCCAGCCGCTCGACGATCTCGTCGCCCGCTACGCGCGAACGCATACGCCGTTCACTGTCGACGAGGCCGCACACCGCCTCGGGGTCACTGCCGAACGCACCCGCGGCGCGCTCCTCCGACTCGAGTCGGAAGGCCGCGTCGTCCACGGCGAATTCCGCCCGGGCGGCATGGAACGGGAGTGGTGTGACGCCAACGTGCTTCGGGTCCTGCGCCGGCGCTCGCTCGCCGCACTGCGCCACGAGATCGAGCCGGTCGATCCTGCGACCTTCGCGCGGTTCCTCCCTGCGTGGCAGGGAGTCGCATCGGGGCGCCGGGGCGTCGACGCGCTCGTCGAGGCTCTCGAGCAGCTCCAGGGCGTCGCGATCCCGGCATCGGTGCTGGAACGCGACGTGCTCCCCGGCCGCGTCGACGGCTACCGGCCGGCGATGCTCGACGAGCTGGCGTCCGCGGGCGAGCTCGTCTGGGTGGGCGCCGGTGCGCTGGGCGCCGACGACGGCCGCGTGCGCGTCTACTTCCGCGATCGCATCCGTCTGCTCGCGCCGCCACGAGCAGCCGATCCGCCCGACGCGCCCGTGCACGACGCCATCCGCAGCCGCCTGCACGAGGCCGGCGCATCGTTCTGGCCCGATCTCGTCGCGGCCGCGGGCACGGCCGACGAAGCGGTCGTGCTCACCGCGCTCTGGGATCTCGTGTGGGCCGGCGAGGTCACCAACGACACGTTTGCGCCGCTACGCGTGCCGCGGCGTGTGGCCGCGCGTCCCGCTCGCGGTCGACCGAGACCGGGGCGACTGACGCGCCTCGGCCCGCCCGCGGGTGCGGGTCGCTGGTCGCTCGTCCCCGCACTGTTCACCCCGGTGGCGTCGGCGACCGAGACGGCGCACGCGCTCGCGACGCAGTTGCTCGAGCGTCACGGTGTCGTCACCCGCGAGGGCGTGCGCAGTGAAGGCATTGCCGGCGGCTTCGCGGCCGTGTACCCGGTGCTGCGAGCGCTCGAAGAGTCCGGTCGGGCACGGCGCGGCTGGTTCGTCGCCGGGCAGGGAGCTGCCCAGTTCGCGTTGCCCGGCGCCGTCGACCGCCTGCGATCGTTCCGCGCGGTCGAGCCCGAGGGACCCCACACCTTGGTGCTCGCCGCGACCGACCCCGCACAGCCCTACGGCGCGACGCTCCCGTGGCCGGAGAGCCGGGGCCGGCCCGCGCGTGCGGCGGGCGCCTACGTCGTACTGGCCGACGGCGAGCTCGCCGCGTACGTCGAGCGCGGCGGCAAGAGCGTGGTGACGTTCGGGCACGCCGCCGGCGTGTGGGGCGAGGCGCTCGCCAACGCGCACAAGGAAGGCCGCGTCCTCCGCCTGCAACTCGAGCGCATCGACGACGAACCGGCTCGAACATCGCCTGCCGCCGAGGCGCTGCGCGCCGCGGGCTTCGCCGACGGCTACCGGGGACTCACGCTGCGTAGCTGAAGCAAAGGGGCGAACGGCCCATATCGCACCCGGGCGAAACGGTGGTAACAACCCCGGCGTCACGGACGAGGGGGACGACCCATGGACGGGAAGCTCCGGCGTGGGCGCGCGATCGCCGCTGCGCTCGCCGGCATGTCGATCGTCGCGGCGGGAGGCGCCGCGACGAGCGCCGGTCACGCACGCGGTGCAGGAACGGTGCGAGGTGCCGTCGAGCCAGTGATGACGATGGCACTCGACGGGACGATGCGCCACGACGGCGCGCTGCTCGTCGCCGACGACCGGGTGTACGAGCTCGACGGCCGCGATCACGGAACGATCGGCGCCCTTGGCGGGAGCGACGTCATCGTGACCGGCGACCTCGACGGCGACGCGATCGACGTCGCCGCCATACGGGAGCTCACCGCGCCGGTCACTCCGGCAGCCGTCGGACCGAAGCGCGCCGTCGTGCTCCTCTACCGCTTCGTCGACGGCCCGAAGCCGCTCACGACGCCGGGTCGCGCGAAGCAGCTCGTGTTCGGGCGCGGCCGTGAGTCCGTCGCAAGCATGTGGAAGCACGAGTCGAACGGGCAGTTGACGCTGACCGGCGAGGTCGTGAGCGAGACGATGCCCGCGGACTGGCCGTACGCGTGGAGCGACTGCACCGATGCGGCGCGTCTCGCGATGACGAACCATCTCGTCGCCCAGCATCCCGGCTACGACTACTACCTGTTCAACGGGCCGGTGTACGGCTGCAACAACATCGCCGGGCAGGCGACGATGCCGGGCTCGTTGAGCTGGTACTACGTCAAGCTGGACGCTTCGGTGCTGTGGCACGAGCTCGGGCACAACCTCGGGTTGCATCACGCCGGGCTCCTGTACTGCGAGCAGCGCACTGAGTGGATGGCGCCGCCGGTCTTCGTCGGTCCCGGCTGCACCACCAACGAGTACGGCGACTGGAACAACGTGATGGGCAGTCGCGGGAACTGCGCATACTCGGCGTGGCAGCGGATGGTCGCCGGGTGGACGGTCGACAAGGCGACGCTGACCGCCGACGCGACCGTACAGGTGCGCGCCCGGAACCTCGCAGCGAACGGAACGCCGCAGGTGATCGTCCTCCCGGGCGCGGCGCCCGGCCAGTACGGCGGTTCCTACTTCCTCGATTGGCGGACGGCCGACTACAGCGCGTGCAAGACCAAGCGGGACACGGGCCTCCAGATTCGCATCGCACCGAACCCGCCGGCCACTGCCACGCTGAGCCGCATCGTCGACGCGAACAAGCACGGCAAGACGGTCTACGACATGTTCCTCCCCGTCGGTGAGACGATGCGGGACTCCGTCACTGGCACCGCGATCACGCTCGACGCCGTCGACAAGCGCTCCGGTGTCGCAACAGTGACCGTGCGGTTCAACACGCCACCACCGCCGCCGCCACCGCCGCCGCCACCGACCAGCGTCAGCGTGATCGGTGGGCAACTCCAGGTGCTCGCCGGTCAGCACATCGACGTGCTGGACGTCCGCGACGAAGCGGGCGCGGTCGTCGTCACGAACACGAACGACGTCATCGCGGGCAGTGGCTGCGCGAGCGTCACGTCGAAGCGAGCGCGATGCACGGGCGCGACCACGGTGCTCGTCGACGGCGGGTTGCACGACGACGACATCACGGTGCAGACCGCGCTTCCCGCCGAGGTGCGGGGCGGCGGCGGGCGCGACACGTTCCGCGCCGGCCCGCTCGCGGACGGCCCGACCAGGCTGGTGGGCGTCCGGTACGCGTTCTACAGCGCGCGCACCGCAGCCGTCTGGTTGTCGAGCGACGGCATCGCGAACGACGGCGCGCCGGGCGAGGGCGACGAGATCGGGTCGACGCTGATCGTCCACGGAGGCAGCGGGCCCGACGTGTTCACGATCGTCGCCCCGATCACCGCGCACGGCGGTCCCGGCAACGACACGTTCACGGGCGGACCGAACGGCGGCGGCGCGTACGGCGAGGCCGGCAACGACACCATCACCGCCGGCAACGGCAACCTGACGCTCGACGGCGGCGACGGCGACGACCTCCTCGTCGGCGGACCTGGCCACGACGCGTTCGTCGGCGGCGAGGGCAACGACACGCTCCTCGCAAAGGACGGCATCTCGGAGACGGTCTACTGCCACGGGGGAACCGACAGCGCAACCGTCGATCCCGACCCGCCCGGCCAGTACGTGTACGGCGACCACCTCTGGCAGTGCGAGAACGTGACGTTCTGACGGCTCCGCGGAGGTACAGTCCGCTCGGACCAGGAGGTTGGTGATGGGATTCCTCGACAAGGTCAAAGACGTCGCCGGCAAGGCGGCGGACCAGGCGAAGCACGCGACAGCAGTCGGCAAGGAGAAGATCGAGGACGCGCGGCTCCAGAAGAAGATCGAAGGGCTGTGCGAAGAGATCGGCAAGCTCGTCGTCGCCCAGCGGCGCGGTGAGGCGCCCGCCGACGCCGACGCGCAGATCGACGCCAAGGTCGCGGAGATCGCCGAGATCGAAAAGCAGATCGAGGCGAACGACGTCGCCAAGGACGAGCCGGACGCGCCGGACGCGGCTGCCGGCTCGTAGCGCTTGCCCGAGGGTGACACCGTCCACCGCTGGGCGGGCCGGCTGCGCGCGGCGATCGGCGGCCGGCCGCTCCGGCGGTTCGAGCTCCGCCGGGACCCGCGCGGGGTGCGATTCCCGGCGGTGGGCACAATCGTGGAACACGTCGAGGCGCAGGGAAAGCACCTCCTCATCCGCTTCGGCGACGGCGCGACCCTGCACACGCACATGCGGATGCAGGGCACCTGGCACGTCTACCAGCCCGGCGAGCGGTGGCGACGTGCGGGACACCGGGCGCGTGTCGTGCTCGAGGTCGAAGGCGGCACGCAAGCCGTTTGCTTCGACGCGCCGGTCGTCGAGTTGCGCCGCGACGCGGCGGCGGTCGCGCACCTCGGTCCCGATCTGGCCGCCGACGAGTTCGACCTCGACGGCGCGCTCGCCCGCCTAGCGACCCTGCCACCGCACACCCAGATCGGCGACGCGTTGCTCGACCAGCGCGTGGTGGCCGGGATCGGCAACGTCTACAAGTCGGAGATCTGCTGGGCGTGCCGCGTCCACCCGCGCACACCGCTCTCCGGCCTCGCCGACGACGCGCGGCGCGCCCTCTTCGTGACGGCCAGGCAGCAGCTGCGCGCGAACATCGGGTCCAGCCGGCGCGTCACCTACGCCGGCGGGTTTGCGGTGTACGGACGATCCGGCCGTACCTGCCCGCGATGCCGGAGCACGATCCGGCGCGACCACGACGGCGACGACGAACGCGTGACCTACTGGTGTCCGTCGTGCCAGCCCGAGCCCTGAACGGCGTCTACAACCCGGCGAACGCGGGCGCCGCCGCGACCAGGTCGCGGGCCAGGTCGACGTCGCCCGTGGCGTCGTAGACGAGCTCACCTTCGGTGAGCCGGTCGGCGAACCGGCGGCACCAGTCGACCACCGACGCCCTCAGCTCGACGGCCGGTGCCGCCCGTGCCGGATCGACACCCGGCGCGCACGGAACGGTCCACGTCCCCCCGCCTGCGCCGGTCAGGACGATCCGCGCCGTCGCACCGGGACGCGCACGGTTCGCGACCGCGAGCGCGAGCGGCAGCGATCGCATCGCGAGCTCGGCCATCGTGCGCAACACCGCGGGCCGAGGCACCTCGAGCGGGCGCCCCGTCGCCGCGCGGATGTCGTCGGCGTGGGTCCACGCCTCGAACGCGCGGATCACCAGCACGTCCGCAACCGGGTAACCAGCCGCCGCGGTCCCGGGTGGGGCGGCGTCGACGGCCGCGACGAGATCGTCGCGGCAGGCGCGCCAGTGCGCGACGAGTTCGTCCCGACCGAAGCGCGCCACCGCCGGCAAGGCTCGCGCCGTGATCCGCGCGACATGCTCGGCTCCGATGAAGGTGCGCCGCGGCGCGCGCACTTCGCTCGCGAAGGCCTCGTCGAGCGCCGCCAGGTGCGCGATCAGTTCGCGTACACGCAGACCGTTGTGCGTCGGCCGGGCGAGCTCGTCGTCGGTGAGCCGCGCGGCGAGGTCGCCGAAGCGACCGGTCACGTCGAGAAAGCAGTCGCGCGGCGAGGCGGGGTCGGTGCGCGTCGCCGCGAGCAGCCGTTCCCGCAGCAACGGCGGCGGTTCGAGCGCACCGGCGACCCTGATCCAGGCCGCGGCGGCGCGCAGCCGACCCGCTTCCGCGGCCGCGCGGGGATCGCCGTCGAGATACCGCTCGATCGCCGCCGCTTCGTCGGGATCGACCGCGTCGAGCGCGTACGCGCCCACCAGGTCTTCGAACTCCCGGCGCGTCACGTCCATGCCTGCTCCACATCTGCGGTCTCGAACGTCTCGGCGATGCGGCGGAGGCCGAGACGCATGCGCGACTTCGCGGTGCCCTCGGCGATGCCCAGCCGGGCGGCGACCTGGCGGTAGGTCAGCCCACCGAAGTACGCGAGCTCGATCGCGACCCGTTGCTCGTCGGGCAGCTGCTCCACGGCGGCGCGCACTTGCTCGGCCGTGACGATCGCGATGGCCAGCTCGTCGACATCCGGCACGGGCAACACGGTGGCCTCGTCGCGAGCCGACCGCCGGCGGCGGGCCTCCTCTCGCCGCACGTGGTCGATCGCCCGCCGGTGCGCGAGCGTCCCGACGAACGTGCGGAGGCGTCCCCGTTCGGGGTCGAACGCCTCGGGGCGTTCCCAGAGCGACAGGAAGACATCCTGCGTGAGGTCCTCGGCGGCGCGCGGGTCGCGCGTGACACGCGCCGCGAGCCCGTAGACGTACGAGCCGAACTGGTCGTAGAGCTCTCCGAGTGCCGCTTCGTCGTCGGCGAGCAGGCGCTCGCGCACGTCGCGCTCCCAAACCGTGGGCTCCATCACCTGTCCATTCGCAGCACGGCGCCCGGCGGATCACCGGGAGCGCAGGTCGCGGGTGCAGCGTACGCGGACGCTCCGCCGGCCGCAGGCGCCGGTTCGGCTGGGCGGCCGCCGCAGGATCTAGCGTCGGTCGGCGTGAGCGACCTCTTCTCCGTCGAAGGCAAGACCGCACTCGTGACGGGCGGCAGCCGGGGCATCGGGCTGATGATCACCCGCGGGTTCGTGGAGGCCGGCGCGCACGTCTACATCTCGTCGCGCAAGGCCGAGGTGTGCGACGAGGTCGCGGCCGAGCTGTCGAAGATCGGCACGTGCACGAGCCTTCCTGCCGACCTGTCGACGGAGGCCGAGTGCAACCGCCTCGCCGGCGAGGTCGCGGCGCGCGAGGGTGCGTTGCACATCCTGGTGAACAACGCGGGCGCGACCTGGGGCGCACCGCTCGCCGAGTTTCCCGCCAGTGGGTGGGACAAGGTGCTCGACCTCAACGTCAAGTCGGTGTTCTTCTTGACGCGTGCGCTCGTCCCGTTGCTCGAGCAGGCGGCGACCGCCGACGACCCGGCGCGGGTGATCAACATCGGATCGATCGACGGCATCCACGTCCCGTTGCTCGAGACCTACTCCTACTCGGCGAGCAAGGCCGCCGTGCACCAGCTCACGCGGCATCTTGCGAAGCAACTTGGCCCGCGTCACATCACCGTGAACGCGGTGGCGCCGGGTCCCTTCGAGTCGAAGATGATGGCCGAGACGCTGCGGAACTTCGGCGACTCCATCGCGGCGTCGTCGCCCCTCGGCCGCATCGGCCGCCCCGACGACATGGCCGGCGTGGCGATCTACCTCGCGAGCCGCGCGGGTGCGTACGTCACAGGCGCCGTCATCCCCGTCGACGGCGGCATCGCGACGACCAAGTAACCATTTTGGCGGCATGCGGCGACCGAATCGGTCGCCAGATGACGCAAGAAGTGGTCCGTCAGTGATCGGGCTTGGCCAGTGCCCCGCGCTGGAGGAGCACGAAGAGGTAGACCAGAGCGGGTACGAGCAGCAGCGAGCCGGCACCGAGCACTGCGAGCATCGCGGTGAGCGTCGCGCGGGCGCCCGCCGCGTCTTCGATCGTCAGCGTCGGCTCCAGCATGTAGGGATACTGGCCGGCGGCCCAGCCCCACAGGACGGCGACGACAGCGATCGCCGCGGTGTACCGCGCGTACGCGTAGTACCCCTTCCACACCAGGACCATCGTCGAGATCCCGCCGACCGCCGACACCACCATCAGCGCCGCGCCCCGGTGCGTGAGGCCGTGGAACAGATCCTCGGCATCCTCGCGCAGCACGAACACGCCCGCGAGCGCGACCGCACCGGCGCCCGCGCCGCTCACGAGCGCGCGGACGCGAAAGGCACGCACCATGTCGGACTGGCCGCGCCGTTCGGCGTCCGCGCACAGGTACACCGCAGCGAGGAACGCGCACACGACGACGGCCAGGACTCCGCCCAGCACCGAGGTCGGGTTCACCCAGCTCGTCCACACGTCGCCCGTCTCGTCGCCGGGCGGCACCCGCCCGGACGCGACACCGCCGACGACGGCACCCAGGAAGTAGGGCGTGATCACCGACGACGAGGCGAACGTCGCTCCGAACACACGGCGGACACCCAGCGCTTCGGCCTCCTTGCGGAACGCGAACGCGGCGCCCCTGAGGATGATCCCGATCGCAGCCAGCGTGAGCGGCACGTACAACGTCGACATGATCGGCGCGAACGCGTCGGGGAAGCCGGTCCAGAGCGTCACGAGGACGAAGATCAACCAGACGTGGTTCGCTTCCCATACCGGCCCGATCGACTGCTCGATCAGCGCACGGGGTGCGGCGCCCTTGCGCGCGTTGCCGGCGACGAGATCCCAGAACCCGGCACCGAAGTCGGCCCCGCCGAGCAGTGCATAGAGGGTGATGCCGACGAACATGACTGCGGCGACGATTTCGGCGAGGGTCACGACGTCACCTCGGCGGGAAGCGGGATGCGGGCGAGCCGCCGCAGCACGTAGAACGTCGCGTATGCCAGCGCGGCGTACACGGCGATCAGCAGGAAGTAGCCGTAGCGGATGCCGGGCGCGTCGGTGACGGCGTCCTCGACGCGCATCACCTCCCAGACGATCCACGGCTGCCGGCCCACCTCGGTGACGACCCAGCCGGCTTCGAGCGCGACGACCGATGCCGGGCCGGCCGCGAGCGCCGCAAGGTAGAACCACGCCGAGCTTGGGAGCGCGCGCCGGCGGCGCCAGACGGCGAGCAGCCAGATCCCGAGTCCGAGCAGCGCAACGCCGATCGCGACCATGAGCTGGAACGCGACGCGCACCACGCCGACCGGCGGGCGGTCACCCGGTGGCGTCGCGTCCAACCCCTCGACGGTCGCGTTGGGGTCGTGGAACGCGAGCAACGACAATGCGTTCGGGATCTCGATGCCGAACGGCAGCGTGATCGGCGCACCCTCGGTCGTCTCGTCGAGGCCTTCGATGGCCGCGAGCTTGGGCGGCTGCGTGGTCGCGATCGTGCGCGCTGCCCAGTCACCGACACCGATCTGGAGCGGTGTGGCTGCGAGCGCGACCGTCAGCGGTATGGCAAGTCCGATTCGGTGGTACCGGTCGTTGCGACCGTGCAGGATCGCCCATGCGTACGGCATCGCGACGAGACATCCCGCGACGATGAAGGCGGCGAGGATCATGTGCGTCGCCTCGGGCCACAAGGCCGTCGTGAAGAACGCCGCCCAGGGATCGATGTCGACGACCTCGCCGTCGACGATGTCGAACCCCGAAGGTGTGTTCATCCACGCGTTGGCCGCGACGACGAAGAACGCCGACGCGACGCCCGCGATGCCGATCGGGACGCCGGTGAGCAGGTGCACACGCGGTGGGAGACGGTCCCAGCCGTAGAGGTAGATACCGATGAAGATGGCCTCGAGGAAGAACGCGAAGCCCTCCATCGCGAACGGGAGCCCCATCACGTCGCCGAAGCGGCCCATCCAGCGAGGCCACAGGATCCCGAACTCGAACGACAGGATCGTTCCCGACACCGCGCCCACCGCGAAGAGCACACCCAGGGCCTTCGCCCAGCGGCGGGCGAGCACCTCGAAGCACGGGTCGCCGGTGCGCTGCGCTCGCCACTCGGCGAACACGACGAAGAACGGGAACACCATTCCCAGGCACGCGATCACGATGTGCGCACCGAGCGAGAACGCCATCTGCTGCCGCGCGTAGAACAGGTCGGGCTGCTCGACCGCGAGGAGCACGGCGTCAGGTTACGCTCGGATGCATGGCGGACCTCGCTCGCGTCGACGATCTCGTCGACGATCTCCTCGCCGCGCACGACCCGCGCACGACCGACGTGCGCACGTTCCGCGGCGCGCAGTACGACCGCGGCCTCGCGTGGGTGCACTTCCCCGAGGGGTTCGGCGGACTCGGGCTCGCGCCGACCGTGCAGCGGCACATCGATCGGCGCCTGCGCGAGGCAGGCGCACCCGCGCCGCACGGCACGTTGTTCTTCGGGATGTCGCTCGCAGGTCCGACGGTCGTCACGCACGGCAGCGACGAGCTGCGCCGGCGTGCGCTGCGGCCGATGTTCACCGGTGAGGAGATCTGGTGCCAGCTGTTCTCGGAGCCGGGCGCGGGATCGGACCTCGCGGGGTTGAGCACCCGCGCGGTGCGCGACGGTGACGAGTGGGTCGTGAACGGCCAGAAGGTCTGGAACACGCTCGCCCACATCGCCGACCGGGGAATGCTCGTCGCGCGCACGGACCCCGACCTACCCAAGCACAAGGGCTTGACGTACTTCATGGTCGACATGCACGCGCGCGGCGTCGAGGTACGCCCGCTCCGGCAGATCACCGGCGAAGCCGAGTTCAACGAGGTGTACCTGACCGACGTGCGGATCTCCGACGCCGACCGCATCGGAGACATCGGCGACGGCTGGCGGGTCTCGATGACCACGCTGATGAACGAACGCACCACGATCGGCGCGGCGACGGGCTCGTCACCACGCCGTGTGGGCGCGATGGGCGAGGCACTCGACCTCTGGGGGAAACGCGCCGACAAGGACCCGGTGCTGCGCGATCGGCTCGTGCGGCGCTGGATCGAGACCGAGATCCTCCGCTACACGAACGCGCGCGCCGCCGCGAACCGGCGAGTGGGGAACCCCGGCCCCGAGGGCTCCATCGCCAAACTCGCGCTCGCGAACCTCAACAAGGCCACCTACGAGCTGTGCATCGATCTGCTCGGCCCGCACGGGCTGGTCGACTACGACTACACGTTCCGGCGGCCCGACGAAGCCGGCCTCGACGCACCGCTCGGCTCCGCTCGCAAGATGTTCCTGCGGTCGCGTGCCAACTCCATCGAGGGCGGAACGTCGGAGATCATGCGCAACATCCTCGGCGAACGCATCCTCGGCCTCCCCGGTGAACCGCGTACCGACCGCGACGTCCCCTGGTCTCAAGTCCCCCGCAACTGACCTTCTTGTTCGAAGAGAAGTGGTCCCTCTACGCTCCGCCGCATGAGCGAACTCGCCGTCGAAGGCCTCCGCGCCGAGCGCGCCGCGATCCTCGAGATCGCGAGCGGCCTCAGCGCCGACGAGTGGGCGCTGCCGTCGGACTGTGCCGGCTGGGCGGTGCGCGACGTCCTCGCGCACATGGCTTCGATCCTGCACGGCGTCGCCGACCCCGCCCTCATGCCCGACGTGAGTGGCGGCACCGAAGCCGCGATGGAGGCGCCTGTCGCCGAGCGCCGGACGTGGCCGATCGAGCAGGTGATCGAGGAGTACGAGACCTACAGCGAGCAGGTCGTGAACATCACGGCGATGGCACAGCAACCGCCGATGAGCGAGACGATGCTGCCCCTCGGCGACCTCGGCACGCACCCGATGTCGATCCTCGCGAGCACGTTCACGTTCGACGCATACTGCCATCTGCGCAACGACATCCTGCGTCCCTACGGCCCGATCGACCGCCCCGAGCCGCCGCGCGACGAGAAGCGATTGCGGCCCGTGGTCGAATGGATGCTTGCAGGCCTGCCGTGGATGAGCGAGAAGGAGCTGACGTTCGTCGACCGCCCGATCGCGCTCACGCTCGAGGGGCCCGGCGGAGGGACGTGGACGATCGGGCCGGTGGGCAAGGACAGTCGCGTGCTCGTTCGTGAAGACGACGACGGCGCGGTCGCGCACGTCTCCTCGTCGGACCACGACTTCGTCGTCTGGGGAACCCGCCGCCGGCCCTGGCGCGACTTCGTGAAGGTCGAAGGCGACACCGAGTACGCATCACGTGTGCTCGATGCCGTGCGCATCTTCTGAAGGGCCCGCGAGGGGCCACAGCTCTTCAAACAGGGTCAGCCGCCGCTGACGTCCTGCGGCTTGGCCTTGCCGGCCGCGATCCACGGCATCATCGCGCGGAGCTGTGCGCCGACTTCCTCGATCGGGTGCTTGCGCGCGTCGTCCCGCATCCGGTTGAAGTTGGGCCGCCCGTTCTCGTTCTCGGCGATCCACTCCCGCGCGAAGTCACCGGATCGGATCTCGCCGAGGATCTTGCGCATCTCCTGCTTCGTCTGCGGCGTGATGATGCGCGGGCCGCGCGACATCTCGCCGTACTCGGCGGTGTCGGAGATCGAGTAGTTCATCGACGCGATGCCGCCCTCGTAGATGAGATCGACGATCAGCTTCACCTCGTGGAGGGTCTCGAAGTACGCCGACTCGGGTTGGTAACCGGCCTCGACGAGCGTCTCGTAGCCGTTGCGGATCAGCTCGACCAGGCCGCCGCACAGCACGACCTGCTCACCGAACAGGTCGGTCTCGGTCTCCTCTTCGAAGGTCGTGTCGAGCACACCGGCGCGGGTCCCCCCGATCGCCTTGGCGTAGGCGAGCCCGATCTGCTTCGCCTTGCCGGTCGCGTCGTTCGCGACCGCGACGAGGCACGGCACGCCTCCACCCTCTTCATAGGTGCGACGCACGAGGTGGCCGGGGCCCTTCGGCGCGATCATCCACACGTCGACGCCTGCTGGCGGCGTGATCTGCCGGAAGTGGATGTTGAAGCCGTGGGCGAACGCGAGTGAGTCGCCGTCGGAGAGGTTCGGCGCGATGTCGGCCTCGTACACCTTCTTCTGCTCGGTGTCGGGCAGCAGCACCATGACGATGTCGGCCTCACGCACCGCCTCCGCGGTCGGCAGGACGCGCAGACCGGCCGCTTCCGCCTTCGCCTTCGAGCCCGAGCCTTCACGGAGCCCGACGCGCACGTCGATCCCGCTGTCCTTGAGGTTCAGCGCGTGTGCATGCCCCTGCGAGCCGTACCCGAGGATCGCGATCTTGCGGTCCGCGATCAGCGCGGTGTCGGCATCGTTGTCGTAGTACACGGTCGCAGACATACGTTCTCCCTGGTCAGGCGCGGGCGGTCTTCACGGCGCGCAGGCGCGTCGGCTGGCGAGCGACCCGGGGCAGCGCGATGCGGCCGGTGCGCTGGAGCTCGACGATCCCGAATGGCTTCACGAGATCCGAGAAGGCGTCGAGCTTGTCGGGCTCGCCCGCGACCATGATCGTCATCGCCTCGTAGCCGACGTCGACGATCTTCGCTTCGAAGATGGCCGTCAGCTCGGTCACGTGGCTGCGCGCCTCGGCGGTCGCCTTGACCGTCACCATCATGAGCTCGCGCTCCACGCCGTCCTCGGGCGGAACCTCGGTGATCTTGATGACGTTGATCAGCTTGTTGAGCTGCTTCACGACCTGTTCGAGCGGCGCCGACTCCGCGTCGACGACGATCGTCATGCGGCTGAACCGCTCGTCCTCGGTCGGGCTGACCGCGAGCGAGAAGATGTTGAACGCCCGCCGCGAGAACAACCCGGCGACGCGCGAGAGCACACCCGCCTTGTTCTCGACGAGCACCGTGAGGATGTGGTGCGAAACGCCGGTCCCGTTGCCCATCTCAGTGGCCCCCCTCGCCGAATTCGGGGCCGAGGATGATGTTGTCGTTGTTCGAGCCGGCGGGCACCATCGGGTACACCTTCTCGCGCCAGTCGGTGCGGAAGTCGATGACGACCGGGCGGTCGTCGATCTCGTTGGCCTTCTCGATCGTCGTCACGACGTCGTCGGGATTGTCGACGCGCATCCCCACGCAGCCCATCGCCTCCGCCCACTTGACGTAGTCGGGTAGGTCGGGCGAGAGATACACCTCGCTGTAGCGCTCCTCGTAGAACAGCTCCTGCCACTGGCGCACCATCCCGAGATACGCGTTGTTGAGGATCGCGATCTTCACGGGGATGCGCTCTGCGGATGCCGTCACGAGCTCCTGCGCAGTCATCTGGAAGCAGCCGTCACCGTCGACGGCCCACACCATGCGGTCGGGCCGGCCGACCTTGGCACCGATGGCGGCCGGCACGGCGTAGCCCATCGTGCCGAGCCCGCCCGAGTTCACCCAGGTGTTCGGGCCCTTGAACTTCCAGAGCTGGCTCGCCCACATCTGGTGCTGACCCACACCCGAGCACAGGATCGTGTCGTCGGGCGTGTTGTCGCGCAGCCGCTCGATCACGTACTGCGGCTTCAGCGGCCCGCCTTCGTCCTGCTGGTACTTCAGCGGATACTGCTCCTGCCACGCACGGAGCTGGGCGATCCACGCTGACAGGTCGGGACGCCCGTGCTTGTCGTGCTCGGCGCGCACGGCCTTGATCAGCTCGGTGATCACGATCTTGCAGTCGCCGACGATCGGCACGTCGGGCCGGCGCACCTTGCCGAGCTCCGCCGGGTCGATGTCGACGTGGATGACCTTCGCGTCCGGAGCGAAGGTGTTGGGGTCACCCGTGACGCGGTCGTCGAAGCGGGCGCCGAGCGCGACGAGGAGATCCGACTTCTGCATCGACGTGACGGCGGTGTAACTGCCGTGCATGCCCGGCATTCCGAGCGCGAGCGGATGCTCGTCGGAGATCGCACCGCGCGCCATGAGCGTCGTCACGACCGGGATGCCGGTGAGCTCCGCGAACTCACGCAACTGCGAGGCCGCGCCTGCCTTGAGGATGCCTCCGCCGGCGTAGATCACCGGCCGGCGCGCGTCGCTGATCAGGCGGGCCGCGTCCTTGATCTGCTTCGGGTGGCCCTTCACGTTCGGCTTGTAGCCGGGCAGGTCGACCTTCTCCGGCCAGTACCAGTCCATCGGTGCGTTGGCGATGTCCTTCGGCACGTCGACGAGCACGGGGCCGGGACGGCCGCTCGTCGCGACGTGGAACGCCTCCCGCACGATGCGCGGGATGTCCTGGGGGTCGGAGATCAGCCAGTTGTGCTTGGTGATCGGCAAGGTGATGCCGACGGTGTCGCACTCCTGGAACGCATCGGTGCCGATCACGCGGTACGGCACCTGGCCGGTGATGACGACGACCGGAACGGAGTCCATGTACGCGTCGCACAGCGGCGTCACGATGTTGGTCGCCGCCGGGCCGCTGGTGACCATCGCAACGCCCGGCCGACCCGTCGCGTGCGCGTACCCCGACGCCATGTGCCCGGCGCCCTGCTCGTGGCGCACGAGGATGTGACGGATCGACGAGTCGATGAGCGGGTCGTAGACCGGCAGGATCGCCCCGCCGGGGAGGCCGAACATGACCTCCACGCCTTCCATCTCGAGGCTCTTGATGAGGGCCTGGGCCCCGGTCAGCTTCATCATCTGGTCCTTCTGATCGGCCGGGTGCCCGGCCAGATCTGGTCCCGGACACCAAAAACCCCTCGCACGGGCGAGGGGCGGAGAGCGCACGGGCGCGCGGAGGCGGGCCGTGCGCTACGTAATTACTACGAGGAGCAGGTCGGCAAACCGCATCGAAGGAACAGTATCACCTGTTCGGGGCCGCCCGTGCAAGCAGGTCGTTACCCTGGGTCCGTGGCCGAAGACCCGAACGAGCCGGGATCGGGGCCGGGTCACTTCGACTCGCCGCTCGACGACCTCTTCGTCGAGGGCGCGCAGTTCCACGAACCGAGCGCGGCCGAACGGGCGACGTGGGCGAAGGCCGCCCACGCCGCGAGCAAGCGGCGCAAGCGGCGCGCGCGCCGTGATCGGTGGCAGGTCCGGCGCAAGCTCGCCTTCGGCCGCGCGGTGCCGTGGCTGGTGTTCGCGGGCGTCGTCGTCATCGTCTACATGGTGTGGACCGGCGGCGGCGGTGGGGGCGGCCCCGAGATCGTGGCGCCCGAACAGGTGCGCGTCGTGTACGCGACGCCGAGCGACGTCGAGGTCGACGAGGCGCTCGTCGACGCGATCCGCAACGAGGTCCGAGTCGCCGACGCGTGGTTCGGCGAGCAGGCCGGTCGCAGCCCCAAGTGGCTCGAGGAGGGCGGCGTCGTCGCCGTCGAGCAGCGGACGCTGTCTCATTCGAGCGCCGAACTGGCCGACCGCTCCGACGCGGTCGGGCTCGTCGCCGACGACTTCGCCGACGAGGACGGTGGGCTGCCGTCCAACGAGGTCGTGCTCGTCTTCGTCCCGCTCGAGTTCGAGTCGCAGGAGCGCTGCGGCGAGTCGGGCCTCACGGTGGTGGTCGTGTGGGTCGGGTCGTGCGGCGACGTGCCGTCGACGGAGACGACCGAGCTCGACGGCGGCATCAGCGGCACGGTCGCGCACGAGTTGCTGCATGCGATGTCGGCCGTGCCGCGCTGCGCACCGCACTACGGCAACAACGGGCACGTCGTCGACGATCCGCGCGACGTGATGTACGACCCCGGCGAGAACGGCGAGCCGGGCGCGACGCGCGGGCTGCTCCTCGACCCGGGCAACGACGACTATTACGACCACGACAACCCCGGCTGCCCGGACGTGCGGGACCATCCGCTCTGGGACTGACACGCGCCTCGCGGGTCAGGCCTGGTGCAGCGAGCACGAGTACGTCGTGCGGCCCCCGATCTTCCGGCGCACGAGCGCCGCACCGTCGCGCGGGCACGGGGCGTCGAGGTCGCGCGGCAGGTCACCGGTGTGACTGCCGCCCCGCCGGCCGAGCACTCGCAGCGTGTCGCGGATCGCCCGGTGCAGCCGCTTGCGGGCGTCGGCCTCGACGGCCGCGGCGATCCGTGCGGGATCGACCCCCGCCCGCCACAACGACTCGTCGACGAGCAGGTTCCCGAGTCCCGCGATACGCGCCTGGTCCATCAGCACTGCCTTCACGGGCGCGGTGCGCGTTCCGAGGGCCGTGTCGAGCTGCGCAAGCGTCAGGGTCATCACGTCCGGGCCGAGCCGTGACTCGTCGGGGTCGAGCACGATCGCACCGAGGCGGCGCGGGTCACGGAGGAAGAACGCGCCGCCGTCGGCGAAGTGCGTGCCGAAGCGATGCCACTGCTCCACGCGGCGATTGCTCGCGTAGATCAGCGGGTCGCCCGCCTCCTCGCCGTCGACGAGCACGCGCCCGCTCATGCCGAGGTGGACCCCCAGCGTCGGCCCGTCGGTGCGCAGCATGATGAGCTTCCCGCGCCGTTCGGCGGCGGCAAAGCAGCTCCCGACGAGCACGTCACGCAGGGCGTTGGCCGTCGTACCGCGCTTCAGGAACCACGCGTCCGGCGCGTGCACGCGCACGATCTCCCGCCCCAATGCGCGGGCGGCGAGGACCACCCGCGCCGCCTCGACCTCGAGTACCTCCGGCACAGCGAACGGTCAGTCGCACCGTCAGACGTTGGTGATGGCGCCTTTGTCGGCGCCTTGGGCGAGGCGGGCGTACTTTGCGAGGAAGCCACTCGTGTAGCGGGGCTCGGGGAGCTTCCAGTCGGCCTT
>Ga0073934_10004007_pt1 | contig 25398 bp, 26 predicted proteins | sample LarsenN4metaG_FD_76834 | JGI IMG/M metagenome (GOLD analysis project Ga0073934, IMG submission 76834) | Hot spring sediment bacterial and archeal communities from British Columbia, Canada, to study Microbial Dark Matter (Phase II) - Larsen... ... | reverse complement strand
CGACGGGTCCGATGGCCCACCACCGGGGCGGGCACGGAACCGCCACCGTCTGACCCGTTCCCGAGGGCAGCCCGTAGGATGGTCTGCATGGAACGTCCCGGCGAGCCCGCCTTCCCGCCACCGCCGGCCCCCGCGGTCGAGGTCTGCTACCGGCACCCGACCGAGCCGACCCGCGTCCACTGCACCCGCTGCGGGCGCCCGATCTGCCCCGCGTGCATGGTCGCGGCCCCGGTCGGCCATCAATGCCCGGAGTGCGTGGGAGAGGCGCAGCGGGAGTTCCGACAGGGACCGGGCCGACGGATGGCCGTCCGGAGCATCACCGCCACCAAGGTGCTCCTCGTGGCCATCGTCGGCATGTTCGTGGTCGAGCTCGTCGCTGCCGGCCCCAGGACCATGGGAGCCGGCGCCAGCACGCAGACCCTGGTCGACCTGGGGGCGCTGTACCCGCCGGCGATCGCGATCGGCGGGCAGTTCTGGCGCCTGTTCACGGCGATGTTCCTGCACGCCGGCCTGTTCCACATCCTGTTCAACGCGTGGGCGCTCTGGGTGTTCGGCACCATGGTCGAGCGCGACTTCGGCACCGCCCGTTTCGTGGCGATCTACTTCGTGACCGGGTTCGTGGCGAGCGCGACGTCCTACGCGTTCGGCCCGCTGTTCCTCGTCGGCGTCGGAGCCTCTGGTGCCATCTTCGGGATCTTCGGCGCCTTCGTGGCCTACAACTACCGGCGCAGGCACCTGGCGATGGCCGCGCAGAACCTGCGCTTCGCGATGACCCTCCTGCTGATCAACGCGCTCCTGGCCTTCGCGTGGGGCTCGATCGACTGGCGTGCCCACCTGGGCGGGTTCGTCGCGGGCGTGGTGGCGGGGTTCGCGGCCGACGGGCTCGGGGATCGCTCCCAGCGCACCCTGGCGACGGTGGTCGGGCTCGCGGGGCTCGTGGCGGTCGGCGTCGCGCTCGTGATCTGGCGCACGGCCGAGATCCGCTCGATGGTGGGCGCCTTCTGACCCACCCCGCGCTCATCCGCCCCGACGGTCGCCGATCGCGTACACGCCGCCGCCGCGCGTGCCGACCCAGATCGTGCCGTCCCACACGGACGGCGTGGACTCGATGCAGCTCCCCAGGCTGAGCGCCCAGAGCTCGGGTGGCTCCCTGCGGAGGTTGCCCGAGAGGTCGAACGCGTGGAGCGTCCCACCGCAATCGCCTTGGAGCAGCACGTCGTCGACGGCGACGGGCGAGGACCACGTGGGGCCGACCAACCCGATCCGCCAGCGCTCCTCTCCGGTCATGCGGTCGATCCCGATCAGGTCACCGTGGTTCGTCGCGATGTACAGCATGTCCTCGTACAGCGCCGGCGTGGCCCACACGCCACCGAGGCCGTCGCCCCCGAGCTCCGGGATCGCGAACGACCACACGAGGGGATCCTTGGGCTCGGACGGGTCGAGCTTCACCAGCTGACCGATCTCGGCGGCCCGGGCGTTGAAGCGCTGGAGCTCGCTCCCGACGTAGAGGTACCCCTCCTCGTCGATCACGATGGACGCGTCGGTGTCGTCGCCCGTCCAGAACCGGAACACGCGCTCGGCCTCGTCGCCCTTGCCACGCAGGATCCTCGAGATGTCCCACCCCTGGACGAGCCCGCCCGAGTTGGAGAAGTAGACGACGCCGTCCCGGAAGGCCACCGAGTTCTCGATCGACACGTCCCCGTCCGGCAGCGCGTCGAGCAGCTCCTGATCGAACCCGGGGGCCGTGAACACGATCTCGGGATCCACCGTCACCAGGCCGTCGCGGTCATAGCCGCGGTTCAGCTCGATCACGTACAGCCACGAGTTCTCCCCGCCCTCGATCAGGTGGTCGTCGATCACGAGCGGCGCGCCGTCCCAGTCGCTGTTCCACATCGGGTTCGGCACGCTGCCCTGCGAGTCCACCGACCACAGCACCGTGGGCTCGGGGCGGTCGAGCGCGATCACGCGCAGCAGGTTGTCGCGGGAGCCCGCGTAGTACAGGGGGTAGCCGTCGGGATCGCTCGTCGCCGAGCCCTTCGCCAGATCGCCGGTCTGCAGCTTCGGTCGGACCGGCTCGCCCGTCCGACCGTTCAGGAAGTGGTACGCGCCGTCGTAGGCGTTGATCCGGACCTCGATGGCGCCGTTCCGCCCGACGATCACGTTGGGCTGGCCGGTCCAGCCCGTTCCACACCACAGCTTGGTCTCGACCGCGGTGGACGACGTGCTGCACAGCGACCCGGTCGCGGGGTACCGCCACAGGATCGTGGGGTCCTCGGGCACGGGACCGCTGCCGTAGTACGTGCGGGTAGCGTTGCCGCGGAAGGTCGTGATCCCGTCGAACGTGCGGTTGATCGGCCTCGGCGAGGGCTCCGGTGAGGGTTCCGGCGAGGGCTCGGGCGAGGGCGACGGGGAGGGCGAGGGCGACGGCGCTCCCGTGGGGTCGGGGGACCCGGCGGCCGGAGGCGCTCCCTCGGACCCCTCGAAGGCTCCCAGGCGCCACCCGACCCCCACGGCCAGGACGATCGCCATCGCCGCGACGAGCGCCACGAACGGGACGCGCGGGCCCGCTGCGTGCCGCCCCCGGGGAGCCATCGGTGGCTTCCTCCCGGCGCTAGACGGGCCCCTTGGACGCCGGGTACGAGCCCAGGACCTTCAGCATCGAGGTGTGGAGCCGGGCCTCGTCGAAGGCGGCCCGCACGTCCGGGTCGTCCGCAGCGCGCTCGATGTCCACGTAGAAGACGTACTCGAACGGCGCGCCCCGGCGCGGTCGGGACTCGAGCTTGACCATGTTGATCCCGCGTGTCGCGAACGGCTGCAGGGACGCGAGGAGGGAGCCCGGACGGTCCGCCACGGCCATCACCAGCGAGGTCTTGTCGGGCGTCCCGAGCCCCGCGTCACGGGTCCCGACGACCGCGAACTTCGTGAAGTTGTCGGGGTAGGTCTGGATCCGCTCGGCGAGCACGGCGAGGCCCAGGCGGTTGGCCGCCTCGACGCTCGCGATCGCGGCCTCGTCCAGGCGGCCGGCCTCCGCCACCATGCGGGCCGCCCCGGCCGTGTCGTGGACCGGCACCGGCTCGATGTGGTGGACGGCTAGGAAGTCCTCGCTCTGGGCGAGCGCCTGCCAGTGCGAGTACGCCCGCGCGATGCCCTCGAGCCGCGCTCCCGGGGGAGCCACCAGCGCGTGGTCCACGCGCACGACGACCTCGCCCGAGATGCGCACCAGGCTGCTGTTGAGGAGGAGCTCGTAGGTCTCGTTGACCGAGCCCGCCTGCGAGTTCTCGACCGGCACCACGCCGAAGTCGGCCTCGCCGCTCGTGACGCGGGAGAAGACCAGCCGCACGGTGTCGCACGGCATCGGTTCGGCGTCGGGGAACGCGGTGCGCACCGCGACCTCGCTGTACGCGCCGGGCTCGCCCTGGTAGGCGACGTTCACGGCGAGCAGCGTAGCAGCGTGGTGCCCGCGGACGGCGAGCGCCGCCTATCCGAAGAACTGGTCGTAGATCTTGATGGCGCCGGGCCCGAGCAGGACGATGAACATCGCCGGCATCACCAGGAAGATCATCGGGAACAGGAGCTTCACCGGGACCTTCTGAGCCGTCTCCTCCGCCCGCTGGCGGCGCTTCTGTCGAAGCTCCCGCGACTGCGCGCGCAGGACGCTCGCGATGCTCACGCCGAACATGTCGGCCTGCACCATCGACAGCACGAACGCCTGGAGCTCGGGGACGCTGGTGCGCTCGGACAGGTGCCGGAACGCGTCGGCCCGGCTGACGCCGATCTGGACCTCCTGCAGCAGCCGCGTGAGCTCCTCCGCGAGCGGTCCGGGGACGTTGCGCACGACCTGGGCCATCGCGGCGTCGAACCCGAGGCCGGCCTCGACGCTGATCGTCAGGAGGTCCATGACGTCCGAGAGCTGCTTGCGGATCGTCTTCTGCCGGCTGCTGGCCTTCGCCGAGAGCTGCGCGCTCGGCACCGTGTAGCCGATGACCGCGAAGATCGCGACGAACAGGATCTTCACGAGGCCGACGATCGGCATCAGCGCCGCCAGCGCGATCCCGCCGAAGAACCCGACCGCCCCGCCGATGATCTTGAGCGCGACCACGCGCTCGGCATCCCAGTGCGGCGGGTTGCCGGCGAGCACGAGCAGCTCGTTGATCCTCGCGTGGAGGTCGAAGGGCGTCACGCGGACGATGCTGCGGCCGACGCGCTTCGCGGCGGGCATGATGGCCCGCTCGAGCACGCTCCCGGAGAGCTCCTGCTGCCGCAGGTCCACGGGCTCCACCACACCGACCTGCGACTGGAGCAGGGCCACCGGGCGGTGCTTCTCGCGCATGGACATCTCGATCGCGAGGCCCACGAACATGATCGCCATGAAGGTCCCGCCGAGGGCGAGGACGAGCCAGATCTCAGACATCGATCTTCACCATCCTCGACATGATGAAGATCCCGATCGCGATCAGGATCCCACCGACGGTCAGCATGGCGATCCCGACGGTCCTGGTGAAGAGCACGCTCACGTAGTCCGGGTTCACGATCGCCATGTACAGGAGCAGCCCGAACGGGATCGCCGACAAGATGGCGACCGAGATCCGGCCCTCGGCCGAGAGCACGCGGACCTGACGGCGGATGTAGGCGCGCTCGCGAACCGTGTTCGCGACGATGTCGAGGACCTCGGCGAGGTTCCCACCGACCTGTCGCTGCACGTTGATCGCGATGACCGCCCACCGCAGGTCGTCGCTGTCGATCCGGTCCGCCATCGCCGTGAGCGCCTCTTCGATCGGGCGCCCGAGGCGGATCTCGGCCACCACCCGCTGGAACTCGTGCGCGGATGGCTCACCGACCTCCTTGGACACGGTGTCCAGGGCCTGCAGGAACGAGTACCCGGCGCGCAGCGAGCTCGCCAGGATCGCCAGGGTGTCCGCGAGCTGGTCCACCAGCGCGTTCTGCCGCTTCCGGACGTTCCGATCGACCCAGATCCTCGGGATGAAGGCCGCCAGCGAGCCGATGAGCAGGATGAAGAAGATGTTCTGGATCAGCAGGGCCGCCACGATCGCGCCCCCGAACCAGCACATCGCGGTCAGGGCTACGAACTCCCCTGCGGTGATCGGGAGCGCGGCACGCTCAAGCTTCGCGTCGATCTTGCCGGTGAACCCGGCCGCCTCTGCGATGCGCTCGCCCATGCTGGCGAACTGCGCGGGCACCCAGGACGTGGCGGGCACCGTCTCGCCCGAGACCGTCTGCTCACCCGAACGCCCGAGCCGCTCGGCCAGCGCGCTCTCGCGCTTGCGCCGCTCACGACCCCCGAGCAGCATCGTGACCACGAGGAAGACGGACGAGAACGCGAGCCCGAGGACGAGCAGCAGGCCGGTCGGCGAGCTCCAGAACGAGCCGGCGATCATGCGGCCCGCCCTCCGGGGATCGGCGCGAAGACCTCGGCCGGGACCGTGACGCCCCGGTCCTGGAGCCGCTCGATGAACCGGGGTCGCAGACCCGTCGCCTTCAGGTTGCCCAGGAAGCGGCCCTCCGCGTCGAGCCCTGCGCTGTAGTCGAACAGGAAGATGTCCTGCAGCTGGATGACGTCGCCCTCCATGCCGGCGATCTCCGTGACGTGCGTGATGCGCCTCGTCCCGTCCTTCATGCGGGTCTGGTGCACGATGACGTCGAGCGCCGAGGAGATCTGCTCGCGGATCGCCCGGATGCCCAGGTCCATGCCGGCCATCATCGCCATCGTCTCCAGGCGCGCCAGCGCGTCGCGCGGCGAGTTGCAGTGGATCGTCGAGATCGAGCCGTCGTGGCCCGTGTTCATGGCCTGCATCATGTCGAGCGCCTCGCCGCCTCGGACCTCACCGACGACGATCCGGTCCGGCCGCATGCGCAGGGCGTTGCGGACCAGGTCGCGGATCGTGACCTCGCCGCGGCCCTCGATGTTGGGCGGCCGGTACTCGAGGCGCACCACGTGCGGCTGCTGGAGCCGGAGCTCCGCAGCGTCCTCGATCGTGATGATGCGCTCGTCGTCGGGCAGGAAGGACGAGAGCACGTTCAGCGTCGTGGTCTTGCCGGCGCCCGTCCCTCCGGACACGAGCATGTTCAAGCGCCCGCGCACGCACGCCTCCAGGAGCTCGGCGACCTGCCGCGTGAGCGTGCCGAAGGTGACCAGGTCCTCCGCCTGATAGGGGTCGGCCGAGAACTTCCGGATCGTGAGGGCCGGGCCGTCGATCGAGAGCGGAGGGATGATCGCGTTCACGCGCGAGCCGTCGGGCAGACGAGCGTCGCAGTAGGGCGAGGCCTCGTCGATCCGACGCCCGACCTTGCCGACGATCTTGTCGATCGTCCTGCGGAGCTGGGCCTCGTCGTGGAACTTGGCACCCGTCCAGTAGAGCTTGCCCGCCCGCTCCACGTAGATCGCGTCCCAGCCGTTCACCATGACCTCGGTGACCTCCGGGTCGCGGATGAAAGGCTCCAGCGGCCCCAGGCCGAGGACGCTGTCGCCGATCTGGCGGACGATGAGCATCTTCTCCTGCGCGGACAGACCCGCCTCCTCGACGTCGAGGAGCTCGCGCAGGCGCTGGTGGACCAGACCCTCGAGCTCGGTGTCCGAGAGGGTCGCGTCGTACAGGCTGGGGCCGAGCACCTCGACGAGGCGCTCCTGCACCCGCACCCGGATCTCCGCGATCCGGTCCTTCTGCTGAGCCTTGGCCAGACGGTCCGCGAGCGACATCGTGTCCTCCTAGTGGCGCCGGAAGAGTCCGCGCTTCGACTTCTCGGGGAACATGGACTCCCCGACCTCACCGTTGCGGTGCTCGGCCCCGCTGGCGAAGCGCTCCGCCAGCTGCCGGATGCTCTTGGAGACCTGTGCGTCCGGTTCCTCCAGGACGACCGGACGTCCCTTGTTCAGCGACATCGGGACCAGGCGGCTGGAGGGGACCAACGTGTCGACCTCGATCTGCATCACCTTCTCGACGTCCCCGGCGTCGAGACCGACCTTGCTGTCGGCCCGGTTCAGCACGATGCGGAACCGCTCGCGCGGCAGGCCGATCGTGAGCAGGGTCTCCAGCGCCTTGGACAGGTGCTTGACGCCCACGACGTCGAGCCCCGTCACCAGGCAGATCGCGTCCGACAGATCGAAGCAGGCGAGGGCGAGGTCCGTGTAGTCGGCCGAGGCATCGACCACGACGTAGGCGAAGTTGTTGCGGAGCGTGCGCAGGTACTTGCCGACCGCCTCTCCCGCGGGTGGCTGCATCGCCGGGTCGGGGACCGCACCGAACGCCCACAGGTGGTCGCCCACCTGCGTCGAGGCGGCAAGCACCTGCTCGCGGTCGGCTCCCTCACCGAGGCCGATCAGCTCCGTCACCTGCCGGGTCGGCTCGAGGCCGAAGTAGCTGAACACGTCGCCCATGTCCACGTCGAGGTCGACGACCGCCGTCTCCTCGCCCGTCATGTCGGCCAGGGCGCTGGCGAGGTTGGTGGTGAGGAAGGTCTTCCCGGTACCGCCCTTGGAGGAGAACACCGAGATGACCATGCCGCGACGGGTTGGACGCTCGGCCATCGTGCTCCGGACCGATCGGAGGTTCTCGGCCCAGACGATCGCCCGCTCGACGGCGTCGCGGAGCTCCTCGCTCCCCTGCGTGAGGTCCACGACGTCGCGGATCCCCGCGCGCATCGCCGCCGGGAGCAGGCCGTTCCAGGACTTGTCCCGAACCATCACGATCGCCGTCATCGGTGCCGTGCGCCCGACGAACTCCGCCAGACCCAGGGCGTCGGCCTCCTTGACCTCCGGAGCCAGGACGAGCACGTCCACGGGGTCATCCGTGCCCACCAGGATCTCCTCGGCCGCCGTCACGCTCTGAGCCCAGCCGACGTCGTCGGACTCGACCTCGAGCGCCCGGGCGAGCGTGGTCCGGAACGTCTGTGGCGTCCCGACGGCGATCACCGACTGTGTCATGCCTTGTTCTTCTTGGGGTTGATGATCTCGGCCGTCGTGATCGGATCCATCGCCTGACCGACCCCATCGGGCGGCAGGAGCGACAGGTACACCTTCCCCTCCTCGAGGGCGAAGACGAAGTCCTGGGCCTCCTCGGGGAGGAAGGCGAGCGTGATCGCGAGCTCGGCGTTCGTGTCCGGTGCGGCCGCGCTCTCCTGGCCCGGCACGTCGGTCACCTGTGGGATCGTGACCCGCAGGACCTCTGCCTCGGGGATGAGCACCACGGTCACATCCGTCACGGCATCACGCGGGGCCACGGTCGTCGTCGTCGCACCCTGCGCCCCACGTGGGGTGAAGGGCACTCCCTCGAAGGTCGCGTAGATCGTCACGCGGTCGCCACCGGCGATGGCACCCGCGACCGCCCGCGGCGCATCGAGCGCCACCGTGACCGCCTGGTGCCCCTCGGGGATCCCGAGCACGCCGCCGGCCACGCCACCGCCTTCGACGCGCGAGATCGGGATCTGCTCGCCCGCGAGGATGAACGCGCTGGCCTTACGGCCCTTCAGCTGCGAAAGCTCGGTGATGGCGCCGTCCACGACCGCGTCGGCAGGGATCTCCTGCGTCATGAACTGATCGTTCGCGATCAGCGCGCCGAGCTCCGTGTTGGCGGGGATGTCCACCTTCGACACGACGACGGTCACGAGGTCGCCGCCGGTCTTGGCGTCCTCCCGCACGCCCTGCATGTAGAGGAACACCCCCGCGGTGGCCAGCGTCGCCAGCACCAACGCCAGCACCACGACCAGACCCCGTGACTTCATCTCTATCCCCCTTGCCGTCGTCTCTTCAGTTCTTCGGCCGTTCCACCGTTCGGTTTAGTCGACGAGCCGGACCGCGTACGCACCGAAGTCCGGCGCCGGTCCGGGCAGGCCGCTCGTGGTCAGGTCGCTCCCCGCCCAGTGCGCCTCGACGAACACCGTGGAACCGTGCTTGGTGACGCCGCCCTCCGGGACGTACAGGAGCACGAACGCGATCACGTTGGCCGTGTCGATCTGGCAGTTCGGGTTCACGCCCGTGCAGTCCGCGCCTCCCGGCTTCGTCTGGCCGGTCGAGGCGTCGATGTCGATGACCGGGAACAGGAGCTCCCGACCCTCCAGCTCCTCCCACACCGAGTCGCTGAGCCCGTTGTCCAGGCAGTCCCACGTCGGCTGCGGCGGCGGGTTGATCCACACCTCGGGGAAGTACCCGCCGTTCACGATGATGCCTCGAGCCTCGCTCGCCGAGACGTGGCACGGGGCCGCGTCGGGGTCGTCCCACTCCGACAGGTCCAAGATCCCCCAGCGTGGCTCCTGCAGCTCGTCCTTGGGGTAGGACAGGGGGCACACGACCACCTCGCCGGGGTTCGGGCGGGTGGTCGGGATCTGGCAGCCGAGCAGGGTCTCGTAGTTCACGCTGATCGGTGCCGCCGCCGCTCCTGCCACCGGCCCGTAGACGGCCACGGCGTCCGCCGTGACGTTGACCGAGTCGAACCCGACGATCGGAGCCACGACGTAGTCCACCGGCACCTGCGTGTGTACGGTCACCGTCCGGATGTCCGTCAGCGTGGCGCCGTCGCAGTCGGGAGCAGAGAAGCTCGTGACGGTGGCCGAGTCGCGGTTCTGCGCCGTCAGGTCCTCCGCCACGGCCTGCGCGGAGGCCGGGTTCCGGGCGATCGCGCATTCCTGGGCGGCGCCGAGCGCCGCGGCATCCGCGCCGTTGACCATGTCGCGCTTGGTGGCGACCGCGCGACCCAGATCCAGCGTCAGGGCGAGCATGCCGACGATCGCGATGAAGCCGAGCGCGTACAGCGCGAGGACCGCGCCGCGCTCGTCGTCGTGGAGGCGTCGGATCACTCGCATCGGAACGTCCCCGAGATCGTGGCGTTCACGGTGTCCGGGATGCCGGGCACCATGTTGGGGATGGCTCCCAGGTCGAACGTCTGCTCCCAGGAGACCGTCACGTTCCGCCCGCGCGTGAGGTTCGTACATGCGGAACCACCTCCGTCCACCGTGACGACCGGCGTGTTCGTGAGGTCGTAGCCGAGGGCCGCGTTCTGGACGGCGGTGGTCACGTCGCATGTGGAGAACCCGCCCGCCTGGACGGACGCGCATCGAGCGCCCTCACGGGCCGCGCCCTGCAGGACCTGGAACTGGCTGTAGACGATGCCGAACTGGATCACACCGACCAAGATGAGCAGGACGAGGGGGGCGATGATGGCGAACTCGACCGCCACGACCCCGTCCTGACGGCGGATCCTGCGTATTCCGTTGTCTCGCGTCATCCGCACCCCTCCCGAGGAACCTGTGCGGGTCCTGCTGCCGGGTCCTTCGTCGGTCCCTCACTCCCCCCTCCCCGGGGAGTGAGCGGCCGACGACGGCCGCTCTGGATCGTTGGTGTGCGTCAGACCGCCGAGAGCTCGCCCTCCGCGTCCGAGAAGACGCCGGAGATCGCGAGACCGAGAGCCGTCGCCGCAACGACGATCGCGAGCGCGATCAGGACGAGCAGCAGGCCGTACTCCGTGGCCACCGCGCCGTCCTCCCTGGGGAACCGCTGCCGCAGGTAGGTCATACCCGCCGAGATGATCGAGAGCACCTGTTCACCCCCTTCCCGTGGGTCGCAGCCGCCACTTCTGAGTCGGCTGAGGTACGGGTCTATCGTCGGCTCTCGGCCCCTCCAGGGGTATTCCGACTTCCACGGAGCTTGCCTACGGAGATCTACGTACGACCCTCGCCCTCGGCCATCCGGCCCCGATGCGGCGCCAACGGGCCGAGTCGAGCGAGCGGGGGCGTCGGCTACTCGAGCGTGCCGACGGACACGAGGCCCGAGACCGCCGCCGCCCGGACCGCGGCGACGCGCGAGCCCACGCCGAGCTTGCCGTAGATCCGGCCCAGATGCGTGGTGACCGTCCGCTCGCGCACGCCGAGCCGCGCGGCGATCTCGCGAGCCGTCAGGCCCTCCGCCGCAACCGCCAGGACCTGGCACTCGCGCTCGGTCAGCTTGCGTTCCAGCTCCCGTCGGCGGTCGAGGCTGTCGGCGATCGCGCCGACCCACTCGGAGGGCGGCCCGGCCAGGACCATGTCCCCGCGGGCGGCGCTCCGCAGCGCCTCGAGGAACTCCCTGGGATCGGTGTTCTTGTCGACGAACCCGTCGGCGCCCACGAACAGGGCGCGGGAGATCACGACCGGGTCGGCCTTGGCGCCGCACGCGAGCACCGCGAGCGCGGGGAACCGCTCGCGGATCGCGCGGATCAGCCAGAACGCGTCGTGCTCGCCGTCGATCCCGAGACCGACCAGCACCACCGCGCTCCGGCGCCGGAGCCGCATCAGCGCCTCGAGGGTCTCGGACACCGTCCCCGCCTCGGCGAGGACCTCCATGTCCTCGCGCTCGCGGATCAGCAGACCGAGCCCGGCGCGAACCACCGGGAGCGGATCGACCAGCACCACGCCGAGCCGCCGCTGCCTGGACGGTCGGGGCGCGGGCTCCTCGATCGTCCGCCGCGTCCGCTTCCCGTTCGTCTGCGGTCTGGCTGCCACCCGTGTGCTCCTCCCACGGCCGAGCGGCGCCGACGGCGCCGGCGACCGGTCGGTCGTTCCACGACCTGTATCGGCTGCTGGGGTTCGTGGCTGAACGCTCGGCTCACTCGAGGTCGATCAGGCCGAGCGCGGCGGCGCGGGATACCGCCTGGACCCGGTTGCGGACCTCGAGCTTGCGGTACAGCTTGGCGATGTGGCTCTCGACCGTCCGACCGGACAGGTGCAGCCGCTTCGCGATCTGCTTGACGGTCATCCCCTCGCTCACGAGCTGGAGGATCTCGAGCTCTCGATCCGTCAGGCTCGCCCGGACGCGTGACGCCTCCCGCGACCGGACCGCGAGCCGCGCAAGCTCGCCGAGCGCGACGCGCTCCTGTTCGGGCGAGAAGACCCGCTCCCCCGCGCCCACCCGGCGGATCGCGTCGGCGATGTGCCGCACCCCGGACGTCTTCTCGAGGTACCCGTCGGCGCCGACCCGGATCGCCTCGAAGATCGCCTGCTCGTCGGTGCGGGCGGTGAGCACCAGGATCCTGGTCCGCCGATCCTCGGCCCGGATCGCGCGCGCCACGTCCAGGCCCTGGATCTCCCCAGGGAGCGACAGGTCGAGCACCACCACGTCCGGACGCGTCCGGTGGTAGGCCTCCACAGCCTCCTCGCCGGTCCCGACCTCGTCGGCCAGCGAGAGCCCCGGCGTGTGCTCGCAGGCCAGGCGCAGCACGCCGCGCAGGACCGGGTGATCCTCCACGACCAGGACCCGGACGTCCTCGGCGACCTGGGTCTCGGGCGAGCCGCTCCGCTCCACGAACCAGCCCCTCTCCCGCTCAGGCCGAGCGCGTCGTCGGAGCGAAGCCGTGGCGCCACGCGAGCGTCACGGCCTCGAGGCGAGAGTGCACGCCGAGCTTGGCCAGGATGTTCTTCACGTGGCTCTGGACCGTGAGCACGCTGATCCCGAGCGCTCCCGCGATGTCCGCGATCGTGTCACCGGCCGCGAGGGAGCGGAGGATCTCCGCCTCCCGGGGGGTGAGGCGGTGCAGGGCCAGGCGGGCGGCGGACGCCCCTTGCCCGCCTTCCAGCTCCTGCACCACGGCGGCGAGGTCGGCCTCGGGCATCACGAGCTCGCCGGCCGCGGCCCGCTGCACGACGTCCATCAGATCCTCCACGGCACGCGTCTTCGGGACGTACCCGCAGGCGCCGGCGGCGAGGGCGTTCGCGACCACCGTGGGATCGTCGAGCCCGGTGACGATGACGACCTTCGCCTCCGGGCAGAGCTCGCGGAGCCGCCGGGTCGCCTCCACGCCGTCCATCTCCGGCATGTCGATGTCCATCAGGACGACGTCGGGCGCCTCGTCGCGGCAGATCTCCAGGGCCCGCGAGCCCCCCTGGGCCGCGCCGAGCAGGCGGACGCCCGGCTGCTGCTCGAGCAACAGCGCGAGCGCCTCCGAGAAGACCTCGTGGTCGTCGACCACGAGCACGCCGATCACGCTTGAGGGTCCTCCTTCGTCTTCCCCTGTTCCTTCGGTCGCTGGGCCGGCCGGTTTGAGGCCCGGCTCGACCTGATCCGCGGGCGCGTGTCGAGCCCGCGCGCGGGAGCCGGGCGTAGACTCGGGTCCCGTGCGTGAGTGCCCCCGATGCGGTGCGCAGAACCCCGACCGAGCGAGGTTCTGCGTGGCGTGCGGCGCACCCCTGCCGGCCGGGCTCCGACGCGACGCCGAGCGCAAGCCGGTGACGGTGCTGTTCTGCGACCTCGTCGGCTTCACGTCCCGGTCGGACCGCGCCGACCCCGAGGACGTGAAGGCGACGCTCAGGCCGTTCCACGCGCGGATCGTCCGGGAGCTCGAGAACCACGGCGGCACGCTCGACGCCTTCGCCGGGGACGCCGTCATCGGCGTCTTCGGGGCACCGGTGAGCCACGAGGACGACCCCGAGCGCGCCGTCCGAGCCGCGTTCCGGATCCAGGACGCGATCGACGAGCTGAACGAGCAGCACCCCGCGCTCGCCCTCGCGACGCGCATCGGGATCGACACGGGGGACGCGGTGGTCGCGCTGGGACCGGGCCCACAGGTGGGCGAGCGGGTCACCGGCGAGGTCCTCGAGCGCGCCGCGGCCCTCCAGGCCGTGGCCCCGGCGGGAGGGATCGCGGTGGGCGAGGCGACGCATCGCGCCACGCGGGAGCTGTTCGCCTTCGAGCGGCTGGACCCGGCCTCGCTCCCTGGTCGCTCGACGGCCCTGGAGGCCTGGCGTCCGATCGCGCTCTCACGATTGGTCCGCGAACGGCCCACGACGCCCTTCGTCGGCCGCGACGAGGAGTCCGCGCTGCTGCGCGCCGCGTTCCGCCGGGCTCTGAACGGCCCGTCCGTCCAGCTGGTCACGGTCGTCGGCGAGCCCGGTGTGGGCAAGAGCCGGCTCGTCCAGGAGCTCGCCGGGCACCTCGACCGCGAGCCGGAGATGATCCGCTGGCGGGTCGGCCGGGCGCGCCCGTACGGCGAGGGCGTGGCCTTCGCCCCGATCGCCGACATCGTGAAGGCCGAGAGCGGCGTCCTGGACTCGGACACCCCGAGCACCGTCTCGGACAAGCTCGCGAAGGCGGTGGACGTCCTCGTCGAGGAACCCGCCGAGGCCGGCTGGCTGCGGGCGCGGCTCGCGCCGCTGCTCGGCCTCGGCGAGGTGGCGGGCGCCGATCGCGTCGAGTCGTTCACCGCATGGCGCCGCGTGCTGGAGGCGATGGCCGCGCAGCACCCGACCGTGCTCGTGTTCGAGGACCTCCACTGGGCCGACCCCGCGCTGCTGGATCTGCTGGACGAGGTGGTGGTGCGCTCGAGCGACCTCCCGCTCCTGGTCCTGTGCGTCGCACGCCCCGAGCTCTACGAGCGGCGACCGAGTTGGGGCGGCGGGAAGCGCAACGCGACGACGATCTCGCTCCATCCGCTCTCCGAGCGCGAGATCTCGATGCTGGTCTCGGCGTTGCTCGACCCCGCCGCGCTGTCGCCGGAGACCCGGGCCGCGCTCCTCGAGCGTGCCGGTGGCAACCCCCTGTACGCGGAGGAGTTCGCGCGGATGCTCGCCGAGGGCGGACCGCAGGTGGGGCGGGAGATCGCCGTCCCCGACTCGATCCAGGCGCTGATCGCCGCCCGGCTGGACACGCTCTCACCCGACGCGAAGACCCTGCTGCTCGACGCGGCGGTCCTCGGACCCGAGATCTGGCAGGGGGCGCTGGTCGCGATGGGCGGCTGCACCCCGGCAGAGGTGGCCACCGGCCTGCACGAGCTCGTCCGCCAGGAGCTGCTCCGCCCCGTGCGGCCCTCGTCGATCGCCGGCGACGCGGAGTTCGCCTTCTGGCACGTGCTGGTCCGCGACGTCGCCTACGATCAGATCCCCCGCAGCGAGCGTGCCGGGAAGCACCGCGCCGCGGCCGACTGGGTGGCGGGTGTGGCCGGCGAGCGCGGCGGCGAGCAGGCCGAGCTCCTGGCCCACCACTACGGCATCGCGGCGGAGCTGGCCGGCGAGGCCCTCGACGACGACCTCCGCGACAAGGCGGCGATGGCGCTCACGCTCGCGGGGACCCGGGCCCGTCGCCTGGACGCCGAGGCCGCGGCACGGGCCTACGCGAAGGCGCTGGCGCTCCTGCCCGAGGATCATCCGGAGCGGCCGTCGATCCTGGTGCGGGCAGCGGACACGGATGCCGCGATCGGACGCTTCGCCGAGTCCCGCGCGGCCTTCGAGGAGGCCGTCGACCGCCTCCGCGCGGTCGGCGACCGCCGCCGCCTCGCCGAGGCGTTGGCCTACCAGTCCCGCACGCTCCACCGGGTCGGTGACCCGCGCCGAGCGAACCGACTCCTGGAGGAGGCCGCCGAGCTCCTGGAGCACGAGGATCCCGGACCCGAGCACGCTCGCGTGTACACGCGGATGGCGGGCAACGCGATCATGAGCGGCTGGTGGGAGCGGGGGCGTGACCTCGCCGAACGGGCGCTCGTCCTGGCGGAGCGCTTCGGGCTGGTCGGCGAGGAGGTGCGGGCGCTCCAGTTCCTCGGCGCGGCCAGGTGCGAGCTCGGCGAGCCCCAGGGCCTCGCCGACCTGTGGGCGGCCGTCCGCCGCGGGACCCAGGCCGGTCTCGGCGAGGAGACGATGCTCGCCTACGGCAACCTCGCCTTCCAGCTCTGGCTCCGGGACGGCCCGACGATCGGGCTGCAGGCGTGGACCTCGGCGCGGGAGTTCTCGGAGGTGCGCGGGTTCGCCACGAACGCGATGTGGAGCCGCGCCGGGCAGATCGAGGTCCTGTTCGACCTGGGCCGATGGGACGAGGTCGTCCAGGGCGCGCTCGAGCTCGAGGCGTGGGACCGGGAGCAGGGCGGGGGGCAGCTCGGGGTGATCGCCGCGACCTACCGGGGCCTCGCGCTCGCCTACCGGGGTTGGGTCCCGGAGGCCACGCTGCTCGCCGAGGAGCTCCTGCCGCGGCTCCGGGTGGTCGAGCTCGTGGAGCTCGTCGCGCCGGGCCTGGTCGCCGGCGCCGTGATCGAGACGCAGCGCGGACACGTGGCCATGGCCGGCCGCCTCATCGACGAGTTCCTCGAGCGGACGGCGGAGCACCCCGGGTTCCGCTGGCAGCACCTGCCCGAGATGCTGCGCCTGCGACTGCGGCACGATCCCGCGGCCGAGGTCGCCTCGATGCTCCCCGCGGCGGAGCCGATCCCCACGCGGTACCGCAACGACCGCGCCACCTGCGAGGCCCTCCTCGCCGAGTCGCGAGGGGACCTCGCGGCGGCGAGCGAGCGCTGGGCCGACGCCGCCCAGCGCTGGTCGATGTACGGGTCCGTGCTCGAGCTCGCGCACGCCAGGTTCGGGCGCGGCCGGTGCCTGGCCGCGCTCGGTGAGCGGGACGCCGCCCTCGAGGAGCTCCGGGAGGCGCGCGAGCGGTTCGGGAGCCTCGGCGCCGGACCCCTGGTGGCAGAGGTCGACCGGGCCATCGCCGGGCTGCGGCGCTGAGCCTTCCCGCGGATCTGCGAGAGGATGCCTGGATGAGCGCAGAGCGTCCCGCCAACCGTCTGGCCGCAGAGACGAGCCCTTACCTGCGGCAGCACGCCCACAACCCGGTGGACTGGTACCCGTGGGGCCCCGAGGCGCTCGAGCGCGCCCGGCGAGAGGACAAGCCGATCCTGCTCTCGATCGGGTACGCGGCGTGCCACTGGTGCCACGTGATGGAGCGTGAGTCCTTCGAGGACGAAGAGACGGCCGCCCTCATGAACCGGCACTTCGTCTCGATCAAGGTCGACCGCGAGGAGCGCCCGGACATCGACGCGATCTACATGGACGCGGTCCAGGCCATGACCGGCCACGGCGGGTGGCCGCTCACCGCGTTCCTCACGCCCGAGGGCAAGCCCTTCTACGCGGGCACGTACTTCCCGGACGAGGACCGGCACGGCATGCCGGCGTTCCGGCGCGTCCTGACGGCCATCGCCGACACGTGGGCAACGCAGCGCAGCGAGGCCGAGACCCAGGGCCAGCGCGTGGTCGACGCCATCGCTCGCACCGGCGCGCTGACGGCCTCCGCGGATCCGCTCTCCGAGGACGTCCTGCTCGGAGCGTTCGCGACGCTGCGTCGCGCCTTCGACGAGCGCTGGGGCGGCTTCGGAGGCGCGCCGAGGTTCCCGCAGCCGATGACGCTCGAGCTCCTGCTGCGCTGCCACCTGCGGGGCGTCCCGGACGCCCTCGACATGCTGACGCTCACGCTCGACCGCATGGCCGCCGGCGGCATGCACGACCAGGTGGGCGGAGGCTTCCATCGCTACTCCACCGACGAGCGGTGGCACGTCCCGCACTTCGAGAAGATGCTCTACGACAACGCGCAGCTCGCCCGCCTGTACGTGCGGGCGTGGCAGGTGACCTCGAGCGACGGCTACCGAGCCGTGGCGGCGCGGACGTGCGAGTACCTCATGCGCGAGCTGCGGCAGCCGCAGGGCGGCTTCTCCTCCTCGCAGGACGCGGACTCCGAGGGCGTCGAGGGGCGGTTCTTCGTCTGGTCGTGGGACGAGCTGGTCGACGCGGCCGGCGAGCACGTCGCGACGGCCTTGGGGGCGAGCCCGGGCGGGAACTGGGAAGGAACGAACGTGCTCTGGTTACCTCGCCCGCTCGCCGGCCTGGCTGCAGAGCTCGGGGTCGACGCCGAACGGCTGGTAGCCGATCTGGAGGGCGCGAGACCCGCGCTGCTCGCACGGCGGGAGGGCCGGGTGCACCCGGCCGCCGACGACAAGGTCTTGGCCGGGTGGAACGGGCTCGCCATCTCCGCGCTCGCAGAGGTCGGGCGCGCGCTCGGCGAGCCCCGGTACGTGGACGCGGCGGTCCGGGCGGCCGGGTTCGTCTTCGAGGAGCTGCGCGACGACGACGGTCGGCTGCTGCGCTCGTGGAGGGACGGGAGGGCCGGGGGCAGGGCTTACGCGGACGACCACGCGCTGATGGCCGAGGCGGCCCTCACGCTCTACGAGACCACGTTCGAGCTCCGCTGGTTCGAGGCGGCACGCGCCCTCTGCGACGACCTCCTCCGGCTGTTCCACGACGAGGAGCGGGGCGGGTTCTTCCAGACGGCAGCCGACGCCGAGATGCTGGTGGTCCGGCCCAAGGAGCTGTACGACAACGCCGTCCCCAGCGGGAACTCGGTGGCCGCCGATGTCCTCCAGCGCATGGCGCACCTCACGGGTGAGATCGGGTACGAGCGCGCCGGCGTCTCGGCGCTGCGACTGGTCCGAGATGTCATGGAGCGGGCGCCGACCGGGTTCGGCCATGCGCTCTCGGCGCTCGACCTGTACCTGTCGGGTGCTCGCGAGGTCGCGATCGTGGGCGACCCGGCCGACCCGGGCACCCTCGCGCTGACCGACGAGGTGACCGTCCGGCGCTTCCTCCCCAACCACGTGCTGGCGGTCGCGGCGCCGGACGACGACGTGTCGCTCGCGACCGTGCCGCTGCTCGAGGGTCGCACCGCGATCGACGGCCGACCGACCGCCTACGTCTGCGAGCGCTTCGTCTGCGGCCTGCCGGTCACCGCCCCCAGGGCGTTGGCCGAGCAGCTCACGGGGCGCTGAGCCCGCAGCGTCAGTCGAGGTCGGGAGCCAGGTAGGTCCGCAGACCCTCGCGGAGGCCACGGGGACGCACGTCGAAGGCCCCGAAGAGCGCGGACGTGTCGGCGATCGCGTCGCCGGTGGCGAAGTCGATCGCGTCGGGCGAGATCGGAGGCTTCGGGAGCACCTGGGCGAAGAAACCGGCGGTCTTGGGCATCCACTCGGGGAAGTGGACGAGCCGCTTGCGCGACCCCATCACCTCCAGCATCGTGGCCAGGATCTCGTTCATCGTGAGGACCTGGGGGCCGCCGATCTCGAAGACGCCGGTCGGTCCTCCCGGCCGCGCCGCCTCCTGGAGCGCCGCCGCCACATCGTCCACGAACACCGGGTTGACGCGCTGCGAGCCGTCGCCGATCACGGGCACCACCGGCGACGACCTCGCGAACGCGACGAACCGGTTCAGAGCGCGGTCCCGCGGGCCGTACACCCAGGACGGACGGATCACGACCGCGTCGAGGGCGGCGCCGAGCAGGGCCTGCTCGCCGTTCCACTTCGCCCGGTGCCACACCTTCTCCGCGTCGGGCGCCACGCCCACACCGGAGACGTAGACGAATCGCTTCGCCCCAGCGGCCACGGCCGCTGAGACCAACCGCTCGGTCCCCCGATGCTCGAACCCCTCGAAGGTCCACCCCTTCGAGGGCTTCTCGACGGGGAACGAGGGGAAGGTCAGGGTCTGCACGACGATCTCGGCACCTTCCAGGGCGCCCCCCAGGGTCTCGGGGCGCTGGATGTCACCGGCCACGACCTCCGCGCCGAGCGCGCGGACCTGGGCCGCGGAGCGCTCGGGGCGTGCGGTCATGACCGCGACGACGGCATCCTCCTGCACGAGGCGACGGACGAGCGCACGTCCGATGAACCCGGTGCCACCCGCCACGACGATGCGTCCCATGGCACCACCGTACGTTCCCGCGACGACCGCGCGAGGGGCAGAACCTATGCAGCCCGCCCCGAAACCTATGCGGTCAGCGACTCCAGGGCCGCGTCGACGAGCGCGGTGGCCTCCTCCGAGATCGGCTTGAGGTCCGGGTGGTCCGCCAGGTCCGCGATGATGCCGGGGTCCAGGGCCGACACCACCGTCCGGTCCCCGTGCGTGCGGACCACCACGTTGCATGGCAGCAGCAGCCCGACGTCCGGCTCGAGCTCGAGCGCCCGGTGCGCCAGGCGAGGGTTGCACGCGCCGAGGATCACGTACGGCTCGACCTCGACACCGAGCTTGTCCGCCAGCGTCGCCTGCACATCGATCTCGGTCAGCGTGCCGAACCCCTGCGCCTTGAGGGCCTCCTTGACCCTCGGCACGGCCTCGGCGACCGGATCATCGATCATCACCGTCCGTCCGTACCCCATCGTCCACCTCCGGGGCTCGTGGGATCCCTGCGTCGACGGTACTCCCGCAGACGGGAACCGCGCACGCCCGCTAGCCTTGGTCCATGACCAAGCTCGGGTCCGGCGACCCGGCCCCGCCGTTCGAGCTCCGCGACCAGCACGGCCGCACGGTCGGGCTCGAAGACCTCAGCGGGCGATCCGTCCTCGTCTACTTCTACCCGAAGGCCGACACGCCCGGGTGCACCACGCAATCGTGCGCCGTCCGGGACGCACGGGAGGATCTGGACGGGCTCGGCGTCGACGTCCTGGGCATCAGCCCGGACGAGCCCGAGGACCAGGCGGCGTTCGACCGGAAGTTCTCGCTTGGCTTCCCACTCCTCGCGGACACCGACCACGCCGTCGCCGAGACGTGGGGCGTGTGGGCCGAGAAGGAACGGGACGGCGTCACCTACTTCGGCGTCGTGCGCTCGGCGTTCCTGGTCGACGCGAACGGCCGGATCCAGCATGCCTGGTACGGCGTGGCGCCTGAGGACACGGTGCCGAACGTCCGGTCGGCGCTCGCTCGCTGACGCGAACCCCCGCGACCGCTCAGGTCACGTCGGCGCAGAGGACGGTGACGGTGATCCTCCAGGTCTGCCCGATCGGGTCGGTCTCCCAGCCCGTCGCCGTCCAGCCGTCGAGGGTTGCTGTCGGCTCAGACCGGCCGAGCGCCACGTTCGCGAGCTGAGCCGCCGTCGCGGTCCCCGCGACGATCACGGCACCCCCGCCGATCGCCGTCTGACCCACCGGACACATCGCCGTCGTCGTCTTCGGACTGACGGAATCCGTAGCGCTGGAGGAGTTGACCGATCCGAGGTTCGAGATCCCGGTCGATCCTGTCGAACCCGTCGGCCCGGTGGCCCCCGTCGCTCCGGTGGGACCCGTCGCGCCGGTCGGTCCCGTGTCCCCGACCGACCCGCTGAGCCCGGCCGGCCCGGTGGAGCCCGTCGCCCCGGTCGGTCCCGCGAGGCCGGGGGGTCCCTGCCCTCCGTCCGACCCGGGCGACCCAGCGGGACCCTGCGGCCCGGTCGCGCCGGTCGGCCCGGCGGGGCCTTGCTTGCCCCAGGAGATCCGGACCCATCCCTTGGGGCATCCCTTCTTGAGCCCGGGCTCACGGATCAGCCGGAGGATACCGTCCTCTGCGTCGTAGCACGCGACGAGCTTGCCGCGACCGCCAGCCTCCGCCAGACCCATCCCCACCAAGGCCAGCACGAGGACACCGCCCACGAGTCCGGTGATCGCTCGCCACCTGACCGTCCTCGGGCCTGGGTTCCCGTCGTCCCCGTCCATCCCTTCGCAACCTCCCGCAGTTGCTGTAGGTCAACGGGCTGAGCATAGCCCGAGCACCCCGCGCGTCCGGGGAGGAGCACCCTCGAACTTGACAGTGACGGAACGTTAGCTGTAACTTACCGTAAGTGAACACTAACGCACATGCGACGGAGGTGCTCGACGCGCTGGGCGATCCGACCCGGCGACGGATCCTCGAGGTCGTGCGCGACGGCCCCCGGCCGGTGGGCGAGATCGCCAAGGGCCTGCCGGTCTCGCGCCCGGCCGTATCGCAGCACCTGCGGATCTTGAAGGAGGCGGGGCTCGTGCGCGACCGGCAGGAGGGCACCAGGCGGCTCTACACCGTCGACCCGGCGGGGCTCGCGGCGCTCCGCGCCTACCTCGAGACGTTCTGGGACACAACGCTCGCCGCGTTCAAGGAGGCCGCCGAGGCCGAGGATGAGGAAGGGAGACCGTCATGACGATCGAGCCGATCCGCAAGACCGTGCACGTACGCGCCGGTGTAGAGCGCGCGTTCGAGCTGTTCACGCAGCGGATGGACACGTGGTGGCCGCTCGAGACCCACTCACGCCACGACGAGGTGGAGGGCGCGAAGGTCGAGCGGATCGAGTTCCCGACCCAGGTCGGGCTCCCGATCCTCGAGCTCCTCTCGACCGGCGAGGCGCTCCCCTGGGGCGAGCTCCTCGTCCACGAGCCCCCGAGCAGGATCGTGATCGCCTGGAATCCGACCGCGACCCCGAGGCCTCCGACGGAGGTCGAGGTCACGTTCACGCCCGAGGGCGAGGGCACACGCGTGGACCTCGAGCACCGCGCGTGGGAGCGCCTCGGCGACCTCGCCACCGAGGCTCGGGCCGGCTACGACACCGGCTGGGACCCCGTCCTGGAGCGCTTCGTCACGGCGGCGGCGTAGGAGGAGGCGATATGCACCCACGGATCCTGCTGCAGATCGCCCGTCACACCGAGGCCGAGCTCGCTCACGCCGCCGAGCGCTCGCGCCGGCTGCGTGAGTCCCGACGCGTGCACGTCCGTCGTCCGGCGGGGCGAGGCGACCCGGCCGAGGTCTGAACGCGCAACCTGCCACGTACACTGACGCGGCCCGATCCGACAGGAGGCCGTGATGACCACAGCTACGTTCGTGACCTCGATGGGCTCGTTCACCGTGACCCTGATGCCCGAGCACGCCCCGAAGACGGTGGCGAACTTCGTCGAGCTCGCCACCGGCGCCAAGTCCTGGACCGACCCGCGCGACGGGAGCGAGAGGACCGAGCCCCTGTACGAGGGCACGATCTTCCACCGCGTGATGGATGGCTTCATGATCCAGGGCGGCGACCCCGCCGGCACCGGGACCGGCGGGCCCGGCTACCGGTTCGAGGACGAGTGCCCGCCCGGCGGCCCGAGCTTCGACCGGCCCGGGCTCCTCGCCATGGCCAACGCCGGGCCGAACACGAACGGCTGTCAGTTCTTCGTCACCGTGGCCCCGACCGCGTGGCTCACCGGCAAGCACACCATCTTCGGCGAGGTCACCCAGGGCTACGAGGTCGTCGAGGCGATCTCGAAGGTCCCCACGGGCGCGATGGACCGCCCGGCCCAGGACGTCGTCATCGAGCGCATCGAGATCTCAGAGAGCTGAGCGAGCTCGGGCGTCAGTCGGGAGTCACCGCTCTGATCGACGGCGTGAAGCGCATCCTCTCGATCGAGCGGAGACGCTCGTTCCACCCCGCGTCCAGGCCGAACCGCTCGACCACATCGCCGAAGTGGACGCCGTGGGAGGCACCGAGGACCTCGAGGCCGAGGAGACGGCCCTCGACATCGAGATCGGCGGTCGGCCCCGCCTGAAGGATCTCGGAGCGCGCGACCTGACCCTTGCCACCAGGCAGACCCTGGACGTAGACGTACAGAGCGTCCGCTTCGTCGTCATAGGTGAGGAACATCAGGCCTCCTCGTCGAGCGCGACGACCGTGATGACGTAGTCGCGTCGGTCGACGTACGTCGTGATTCTAAGGCGACGCCCAGACCTCACCCCGGCGATCGGACGCGGCGACCTGCCTTCTGGCGCGCGCCGGCCGAGAGCAGCACCTTGCGCAATCGGACGTTCCGCGGCGTGACCTCGACGCACTCCTCCTCGCGGATGAACTCGAGGGCCTGCTCGAGCGAGAGCTCGCGGCGAGGGATGAGGCGCACGAGCTCCTCGGCCGTGGACTGACGGATGTTCGTTAGCTTCTTCTCCTTCGTCGGGTTCACGTCCATGTCCTCGGCGCGGACGTTCTCGCCGACGATCATGCCCTCGTAGACCTCCTCCCCCGGCCCGACGAAGAGGGAGCCCCGCTCCTGGAGGTTCAGCAGGGCGTAGGCGGTCGTCTGGCCGCTGCGATCGGCGACGAGCGAGCCGGTCGGCCGGGTGCGCAGCTCGCCGTGCCACGGCTCGTAGCCCTCGAAGACGTGGTGGAGCTGGCCGGTGCCCCGCGTCTCGGTGAGGAACTCGGTGCGGAACCCGATCAGCCCGCGCGCCGGCACCAGGTACTCCATGCGCACCCAGCCGGTGCCGTGGTTCACCATCTGCTCCATCCGCCCCTTGCGGAGCGCGAGCAGCTGCGACACGACGCCGAGGTAGTCCTCGGGCACGTCGATCGCCACGCGCTCCACGGGCTCGTGCACCGAACCGTCGAGGATCCGCGTCACGACCTGGGGCTTGCCAACCGTGAGCTCGAACCCCTCGCGGCGCATCATCTCGACCAGCACGGCGAGCTGGAGCTCTCCCCGCCCCAGGACCTCCCACGCGTCGGGGCGCTCGGTCTCGCGCACGCGGATCGAGACGTTCCCGACGACCTCCTGGTCCAGCCGCCCCTTGACCAGCCGCGCGGTCATCTTGTCGCCGTCCCTGCCCGACAGCGGCGAGGTGTTGATGCCGATCGTCATGGACATCGCGGGCTCGTCGATCCGCATCACCGGGAGCGGGCGAGGATCGTCCGGATCGGCGAGCGTCTCCCCGATCGTCACCTCCGCGATCCCGGCCACCGCGATGATCTCGCCGGGGCCGACCTCGTCGGCCTCCACACGGTCGAGCGCCTCGGTGACGTACAGCTCCGAGATCTTCGCGGGCTCGATCGAGCCGTCGGCGCGGCACCAGGCCACCGCCTGCCCCCGCCGGATCGTTCCGTGCATCACGCGGCACAGCGCGAGGCGGCCGACGTAGGGCGAGGCGTCGAGGTTGGTCACCAGCGCCTGGAGCGGGTGATCCACCTCGTAGGAGGGAGCGGGCACGTAACGGAGGAGGGTCTCGAACAAGGGCTCCAGGTCGGGCGCGAGCGCGTCGGGCGCGGTCCCGCAGTGGCCGGCACGGGCGTCCGCGTACAGGATCGGGAAGGCGATCTGGTGCTCGTCCGCATCGAGGTCCAGGAACAGCTCCTCGACCTCGTGCACGACCTCCTTCACGCGGGCGTCCGGACGGTCGACCTTGTTCACCACCAGGATCACCGGCAGCCGTCCCTCGAGCGCCTTGCGCAGGACGAACCGGGTCTGCGGCAGCGGCCCCTCGCTCGCATCGACGAGCAGGAGCACGCCGTCCACCATCGTGAGCGCGCGCTCCACCTCGCCGCCGAAGTCCGCGTGGCCCGGCGTGTCGACGATGTTGATCTTCACCGCGCCGTGGCGGACCGCGGTGTTCTTCGCGAGGATCGTGATGCCCTTCTCGCGCTCGAGGTCCATCGAGTCCATGACGCGCTCGCCCATGTCCTGGTTGGCTCGGAACGCGCCGGACTGCCACAGCATCGCGTCCACCAGGGTCGTCTTGCCGTGGTCGACGTGGGCCACGATGGCCACGTTGCGGATGTCCTCGCGAGTGCTCACGGGCTGAGTGTACGGGCGAGGATCGGTCAGCCTGCGGGGGCCGCGTCCTCGCACTGGCGGGTGAACGCGCCGTCGGAGCCGGGCGTGCAGGCGTCCGGACCTGGGCCGCCGTCGAGCCCGTCGTAGCCTGGCCCGCCGAGGAGGACGTCGGAGCCGGCCTCGCCGTACAGGAGGTCGCTCCCGCCCTGGTCCTGGATCGTGTCCCCCCCCGGGCCTCCGAACACGACGTCGTTGCCGAGGCCGCTCGAGATCGCGTCCTGGCCGTCGAGCCCGCAGATCACGTCATCGCCGTCCGTGCCGACGAGCTGGTCGG
>Ga0073934_10004006_pt1 | contig 25401 bp, 18 predicted proteins | sample LarsenN4metaG_FD_76834 | JGI IMG/M metagenome (GOLD analysis project Ga0073934, IMG submission 76834) | Hot spring sediment bacterial and archeal communities from British Columbia, Canada, to study Microbial Dark Matter (Phase II) - Larsen... ... | reverse complement strand
TTCGAAAATCGCCCGCACCGGTAAAGGATTGTCGGGATCCACGGCGATCCCGTCGCCGTCACTTTCATCGTCCTATCGTTAGCGCACGACACCCGCTGTCAAGAGGCCGGACCCGCGCCTGCGCCGCCGACGAGACAGGCCGCGCGCATTAAGTTCCTGTCATTTCACAGGTTGCAGCCTATCCGCTGCGCGGCGCCAGACCGCGCAGCAACTCGTCGATCGGGTGCCGCGCGACCACCACCGCGTAGATGGCGGCCACCTCCCGGGCGCCCACGCGCACGCCGTCGTAATCGCGTACCCGCCCGCCGCCGTCCGGATGCAGGCCCTCAAACGGCGCCGGCAGCCGGCCGTCCTGCTTCTGCGCCAGCACGAGCAGCGCTGGCCGCCCGCAGCAGTTCACGCGGAACTCGTAGTACTCGCGCCCGTCCGCGTCCGTCCGCCGCGATACGTCCACCAGCGCGATCGCATGGTGCGCTCCCGACCCCGGGTCGAACGTGAGCGCCGCATTCAGCACGCTCGCCACCGCTTGCGCCAGCGACGGCGGCTGCCCGGTCGGCCGAAACGCAGCCTCGTCCGTCGCCATCGCTGCGAACTCGCGCACAATCCACGGTTGCGCGCCCGGCGCTGGCGCGGCGCGTGGTCGCAGCAGAGCCGCAGCCCCCAACGCGATCAGCGCGACCGCCGCCGCCGCCAGCGGCCGCCAGCCCCGCAGCACGCGGAAGCACGCCGGCGTCAGCACATGACGCGCCAGCCGCGCCCGCAGCTCGGCCGGCATCGTCTCACCCGCCAGCCGCGCCCGCATCAGCTCCTCCACCCGCCGCTCGGCCTCGAAGCGTCGCGCGCACTCCGGGCAGGCCCGCAGGTGCTCGGCCAGCTCGAACGTCTCGCTGCGGCCGAGCTCCGAGTCCAGGTAGGGACTCACGCGCCGGCGTGCCTCGCGGCAGTTCATGCGCAGCCTTCCTTCACGATGCCTTCCTCGATCGCCAGCGCAGCCAGCCGCTCGCGCAGGCTCATCCGCGCCCGGAACACGTGCGACATTACGGTTCCCAGCGGCATGTCCAGCATGCCGGCGATCTCGCGGTAGCTGAACCCCTCGACCAGCCGCAGCAGAAAACATTGCCGCTCGTCATGACCCAGCCCCTCGATCGCCCGCACCAGCCGCTGGTCGAGCATCTCCCGCAGCCGATCCGGATCGTCGCGCAGCGCTTCCCACGCGTCCTCCCGCTCGATCACCGCCGCCCACTCGTGCTCGGCGTCCTCCAGCGGCGCCTCCCGGCGCCGGGCGGAGCACTTGTTGAAGCCGTAGACCGTGTGGGTCAGGATACGGAACATCCAGGCGCGGAAATTCGTGCCGCGCTGAAAGCGGCCGAACTCGCGCCAGGCCGTCATCACCGCCTCCTGCACCATGTCCGCCGCCTGGTCCGGGCGCCAGGCCGCACGCCGGGCGTGCCGATAGAGCGCGTCTTGGACCGGTTCGAGCAGCTCCAGGAACTCCCGCGCGGCCGACGTCCGTCCCATGCCATTGCCTCGACCGGACCGTGCGACGCCGCGAACGTCGCGGCGGCCGCCGACGGTTGTCAATGCTACATTCCGGCCGCGGGGAGGCTGATTGCGGAAATCCGCTGGTTGCCTCAGGGCGAGGACGGCGCTTTTGGGCGCCCGGTGCGTGCAATAACCGGGCGCAGGGCGGACATCTATGAGCGCCCCACGAAGGGATTTGGCTCGCCGTTCCAGGTCCCTCTTCCTTCCCGCATGGGACGGCGACATCCGCGCAGCCGGGCCGCGTCGAGTTTTCAGGCGACGACGGCCCGGCTCGCTTTTGTACCAGCCTGTGGCAGCCGCGCGGGTCGCAGCCGCCAAGCTTGTGCGGACGCCGGAGACCTGCCAGTCGCACGTCGCGATAGAATGATGCCGTCGGCCGACGGGGCAGCGCAGGGCACGACGGCAGGGAGCGCGGGGAGGCTCGCTGGTGCGTACTCGACTCCAGCTTGTGACTGCCTGGGTGGTTGGCGTCCACGTTGCGGGTGCCTTCGCCGACAGCCCAGCCGACCGGCCGCTGCGGGCGGCGCGGTCCGACAACGGCCGTTACGAGCTGCGGGTCGAGCCCGGACGAGCGGGACGGCCGACTTCGCGACCGTGCCGCGCGACGCTGCTGGAGCGCCGCGGCGGCCGACTGCGGCCGGTCTGGAGCGCGAAGCTCGCGAATGAGACCGCACCGACGCACGCCTCCGTCAGCGACGACGGCCGGTTCGTTATCACGCTCGATGAGTTCCGTCGCGGCGGCGCGGCGCATGCGGCCGTCGTCTACGGCGCCCGCGGGGAGAAGCGCTGCGAGTTCTCACTGCGCGAACTATTGGACGGCGATGATTGGCCGCACGTGAGCGCCCGCGGCCGGATGATCGAGTGGCTGAACGGGGCCGAGTTCGCGTTCGACGGCCCGCCGCCGCAGTACGTGATCCGCCTCAAGTGGGGGACGGAGGTCCGCATCGATCTGGAGAAGTGCGAGCTGATCCGCGACGAGCGGCGGCCGGGCGTCGCGGACGCGTCGCAGATTCCGCCGGAGGTGCTCGCAATCCTGAACGTCACGGAGCAGATGCTCGCCGAGCGCGTCGCGCCGGGAGCGGACGCGGCTGGGGCGGATGGGGCGGCGGAGGACGCCTTTTTCAATGTCCTGCAGCAGCTCATCGAGCAGTACCGTGCGGAGCACGGCGAGATTCCGCCGGGGAAACTGGACGAGCTGATCGCGCAGGCCTGGCGGCTTGCCGCGGCCGGTGGAATCGAAGGCGGGGGTGATGCCGGACAGGCCGCAGAACAGCCGCCGGCCCCCAGCGTGCAGGCTGCCGCGGCGCTGGATGACTCATTGACGCCGCCGGCGGGCCAAGCGGAGGCGGCGGAGGAGGGGCAGACGCTTGCTCCCCCTCGACCAACGGATTCGGCCGGCATCAGCGCGCTGACCGGTGTGGCGGTGCCGCTGCCGCGGCCGGGCGAGGATCGCGTGGACTACCTGGCGTGGACCAACGAGTTCACGCGGGTCGAAGGTGAGTCGGCCGCGCCGTTGTACGACGCCGCAGCGAAGGCGCACGTGTCCGCCGACCTGGACCGGGAACTGCTGGATCGGGCGTTGAAGGGCGACCCGGACGCGCTGGCCGATTCATCGGTCCTCGGGTGGCTGGAGGCGAACCGCGAAGCGCTGGCGCAGTTCCGCGAGGCGACGCGCTACGAGTACAGCGGCATCGAGCTGAAGGCCGCGGACGGCATGCTGATCAGCGCGCTGCTGCCCAGCCTCGGCCCGATGCGCGAGCTGACGCACGTGTCGGTGGTCGAAGGCAAGCGGCTGGAGAGCGAGGGCCGCGCGGTGGAAGCGGTGGACCTCTACATCGACGCACTCGCGGCCGGCGCACACGCCGGCGCCGGCGTCACGCTGATCGAGAACCTGGTCGGTGTCGCGATGCAGCGGCAGGCGTCCGCGGCGCTGCTGGACGCGTACGCCGCCGGACACAAGCTGGACTACGCCGCGCTCGCCGAGCAACTGGAGCGGTCGTACGCGCCGCCGCGGCCGATCGCGCAGACGATACAGTTTGAGCGCGCAATCGTGCTGGACGTCATGCAGCGCGCCTACGACTGGAACCCGGACACGGGCATGTACCGCGTGGCGGACGACGTCCCGCAGTTGATCAACGCGGTGACGGGTATGAGCGACGACCCCCTGGGCGAGCTGGCTGCGGCCGTAATCCTCGGTGCAGTCGGCTTCGAGCGCATGGTGGCCCAGGTCAACGAGCAGTACGACCGCATGACCGAAGCGACTCTCGAACTCTATCCGCAAGCCCGCCAGACGCTCGACGAGTTGGACGAGCAGTTCGGCCAGCCGGGCTTCCGGCTTCGAAACCCGCTCCTGGCCACTCTGCTGCCGTCCATCAGCAAGGCACAGAAGCTGCATACGCGCGGGGAGGCGACCCGGCGCGCGACGCTGCTCGTCACGCAGCTCCAGGCCCACCGCCAGCAGCACGGCGTGTATCCCGATTCACTCGACGCGCTGCCGACCGGCACCGCGATCGACCCGTTCACCGAGCAGCCGTTCGTCTACCGCCGCGACGGCGACGGCTTCGTGCTGTACTCGGCGGGCGCGAACGGGCTGGACGACGGCGGCGTCGACGGCCAGGAGCTGGAGCGCGGCGACCTGGTGTACTGGCCGCGCCCGCGGCGCTCGCGGTAGCCCGGTGTCGTCTCCATTCCGCGAGTCTCGCGGCGACGGAAGCATCCCCGCCCGTGAGGTACGCTCGAGCTGCGCACTCCCCGCCTGCCCTGTCGGCCCTGCGAGTCTGGCCGTTGTCCGCCGCCGCTACTCCGCGGCGTTGTTGGTGTCCACCTCCGGCGGAATCAGCAGTCCGCCGCCGTCGGCCACGTGGATCACGCGCGTGCGGATCGTTTCGCAGGCGTCGCCGCATGGGCCGGCACCCGGCAAGACGTTGCGTCGCTGCCAGACGTGGATGTTGATGGCGAAGGTGACCCACGGGCCGGCCGCCTCCTTGCGCTTGCACTGCAACACCTGGATATTCACGCTGGTGCATGGACAGACCAGTCCGCCGGCCGGCGGCAACGTGTTGGTGATGTCGTCCAGGATGGAGGGGTCGCAGAGGATGTTGATGCCCAGGATGAAACTGCCCACCGTGCAGTTGCAACCATCCAGTATGGCCGGGCCGATGATGATCTCACGGATGTCGACGCAGTAATCCATGGGCGGCTGGAGCGTGTACTCGAACCGCGCGCCGTGGGCGGCGCCGCCCGCCGGGCAGCCGGCCCCAGCCCCGATCGCCCCCACGACCCCCACGGTGATCCCCGTGGGGCAGTCGGCGGTGCAGCCCGGCGGCAGGGGATCGGGGCAGTCACTGGCATCGCACACATCGCCCACGCCGTCGTTGTCCGAATCGGTCTGATCCGGATTGAAGTGGTCGGGGCAGTTGTCGACGAGGTCGGTGAAGCCGTCGTTGTCGTCGTCAGGATCGCAGGCGTCTGCCAGCCCGTCTCCATCGATATCCAACTGGTCATCGTTGGCCTGCGGGCAGTTGTCGCACGCGTCGCCCCAGTAGTCCCCGTCGGAATTCACCTGGCTGGGGTTGGGGAACACCGGGCAGTTGTCGCACACGTCGCCGACCCCGTCCAGATCGATGTCGCCCTGGTCCTCGTTGGGCGTATGCGGGCAATTGTCCTGGTCGTCCAGCACCCCGTCGCCGTCCCCGTCGCGACACGTGTCGCCGTAGTTGGCCAGCAGCAACACCAGGTCCTCCAAATCGGTGTCCCCGTCGCCGTCGATGTCGCCGCCGGCCGAGCTGCCGTAGGCCGCCAACAGGATGGCCAGATCCGACAGCCCCACGACGCCGTCGCCATCCAGGTCGCCCTTGCACGGCGGCCGGCACGGGTTCGGGCTGCACGGCACACCGTCGCCTTGGTACACGCCGCCGGCCTGTGCACATTGATCCAGCGTCATTTCCCCGCAGGCGCCGTCCGGCAGGCAGCAGGCCCCCGTAGGCCCCTGGCACGACGTCGTGGCGCAGGAGGTGCCGGGCCCCTGCGGATTGCCGCCTGCTTCCAGACAGGCTTCCAGACTAAAGTCCGCGCACGAGCCGTCCGGGAAGCAGCAGGCCTGTGGCGGCTGCGGGCAGGGGTTCGGGTCGCAGTCCGTGCCCGGACCCAGCCACGCGCCGCCGGCCAAGTTGCAGTCTTCCAGCGTGGTCACGCGACACTCACCGGTTGGCAGGCAGCAGGCCCCACGCGGGAACGGATCGTGGTTGGCCGACACCAGGTTGGCCACGTGCTGACCCTGGCCGGGAACCGGCGACGTGTACAGCGGCAGGCAGAGATTCAGCGGGTGGAAGTACACCTCGTCCGGCGGAACGCAGCTAATGGTGGCCTGCACGCGCAACGGCATCTGGTTGTACAGGAAGAGCCCGCCGCCCAGGTCCACCTCAAAGAACACGTCGAAGAAGCTGTCCGCCAGCGTCGGATCGCCGGGCTGTTCCGCGACGTTCCCCAGCGTCGGGGACAGCACGCCGCCCTGGCCCATGCCCGCCCCGGCGGTCAGCGTGACTCCACCACCCGTGAGCGAGAGTGAGAGCAACTCGGTGTCGATCACATCCAGGTGGCCGTCGACGGGGCGCGTGCCGGGGTACTGGGTCGAGTCATCCATCGGTCCGCTGCGCCGCACGGTGGTCGGCCCGAACATCACCAGGTTCAGATCCACGAAGCAGTCGAAGTTGAAGTCCACGCCCACCAGCGCGCCGCTGGGGAAGCTGTCCACTCCCGGTGGGCAGGGGGGATTGTCAATCCAGTGCGGACCGGGGCCACACTGGCCGCACGGCTGACAGGTATTCGGACCGCACGGCACCCCGTCGCCCTGGTACGCGCCGTTGGCGTTGGCGCATTCGGCCCGCGTCAGCTCGGCGCACGTCCCGTCCGGCAGGCAGCACGCGCCGGTCGGGGGCCGACACGGGTTCGGGTCGCAGGTGGTGCCCGGACCCAGCCACGCGCCGCCGGCGGTCGCGCAGTCCTGCTCGATCGTCACCCGACATTCGCCATCTGGCAGGCAGCATGCTCCCGGCGGGACGGCCGGACAAACGCTGTGCACCGCGTCCGGCGATGCGTCGGCGGTGAAGATCCGCGGCACCTGCGAGCTGGGGTCTCCGGGCACGGTCTCCTCAACGCCGGGCACCCACTGCGACGCGGGATCGTGCAGGATCACAATCGACGGATGGAGCTGGTGCACCCAGGGCGCGTCCATGATCTGGAACGGCAGGGGCGGCAGGATGCCCCCGGTATCCAGAACGCGCACGTTGTTCGGGTCGCCGACCTCCGTGAACGTGAACCGCGGCTGGACCGGAAGCAAGGCATTGAACGTGCCGCCGTTCGGGTGCGTCTTGGTGGCCTGGAGCATGCCTTGCGGGACCGGCGTGGGCGACAGATCGACAAAGACATCCCAGAAACTAGGCTCCCCGAAGGATCGCACCGTGATCGGTTGGATCGAGACCAAGCTCAGCTGCACCAGCTCGATCGGGACCGCCCCCGTCGCGCCCGGCGGATCGTCTGGCTGCAACGGGACGCCAGAGCGGCGCACAACCGTGCTGGTGTTGCCGAGGTTCGGGGGGTCAAGCGGCCGCCCCGCCAGGGACACGATGCCGGCGAAAGGCTCGGACCCGGGCCCGAAGAAGTCAGCCGGGATCGGCGGGTACATGCCGCCGGGCGCGCCGAAGGCGACGAAGCTCGGGTCGGCGGTATAGAAGAAGTCGAGGATCACGCGCGGGCAGGTCGTGGTCGCGCAGGACGTGCCGGGGCCTTGTGGGTTGCCGCCCTGCGCCACGCAGACGGAGCGCTCAAGATCCAAGCAGGAGCCGTCCGGGAAGCAGCAGGCCTCCGTGCGCCCTCTTTGGCCGCCGGAGTCGTCGACGGCTCCTCCAGCGGAGGTCGCCCCGGTGGGTACGCTCAAGCCGGGCGGCTGTACGGCGAACGCCGGCCCATCCGTGCTGCCCCACGCACCCCACAAGATCGACGCGCAGACCAGACCCGAGCCGACGATCCAAGACGGCGTTCCGCGGCACATGACCTGCTCCCCGGGCCGTCTGCGACGGGCCCCTTCCCCGCTGTTGAGATGTACGCGCCCCTCCTTCGGGAGGGCGACGGTCATGGTACATCAGGGCACCGCCCGGCGGCAATGGAAAAACACGCCGTGCCGGGCGGGTTTTGCGCCGCGCCAGCGGCGGAAGGGCGCTGGCGAACCATGGCAGCATCACACTGCGGACGACGTGTATGTGGAGAAGCCCCCCTGCACGCCTCAGATGGCCAGCCCCGGGTTCGGCACCCCATAGGCTGCGGCGAGTTCGCGGGCGATCATGCGGCAGCGGGAGAAGGCGTCGCAGTAGCTCGACTCGCTCTCCGCGCTGCGGTACGAGTTGGTCAACTGGGCCAGGTCGCCGCCCTGCACCACCTGGTCGGCCATGCGGAAAAGGACCTGGTCCTCCTTGTCGATGTGCTGCCGCAGCAGCATCAGGAACTGGCGTCCCTCGGACAGAAAGGCGTGCGCCGCAGCCGGGTCCGCCTTGTCCGCCGCCGCCAGGCTCTCGGCCATGGCGCGGACGTGCCGGCGGCCCTGTTCGTGCTCCTCGAGCATGACGCCGATGGGTCCGCCCTCGCGCGGGATGCCGCTCTTCTCAAGGATCGGGAAGAGGCTGCCCTCCTCCTTGCAATGGTGGCAGCGGTCGGCAAAGCCGCGGAAGAAGTCGATGAACGGGTCGAAGGCGCCGCGGCGGACGCACCCGGCTTCGGCGGCGCGGTTCAGCGCGACCTCGAAACAATCGAGCACGCCCACGATCACGCGGTGCTCGGCGCGCAGACATCCGGTCGCGTGCATGCGTCGACTCCCAAGCGCTGGCGGTCACGTTCAGTGCGCTGCACCCACCTCCGCAGTGCGCCGCTTCTGCAACCGCCGCAGGCCCAGGACGGCGGCCCCGTAAGCCACGACGTAGTCGGGGTGCTCCGGCACGATGACCGGCTGGCCGAACAGGTCGCGGCAGGCCGCCACCATGCCCTCCTGGAGGGCTACGCCGCCGATGAACGCCAGCGGCCCGCACAAGCCGACCAGCTTGAGCTGCCGCAGGGCACGGTCGGCCAGCGAGCGGTGGGCGCCGCAGATGATGTCGGCCACGCTGCGGCCGTCGGAGACGTGGTTGATGATCTCGGACTCCGCCAGCACGGCGCAGACGCTGCTGATGGGCTGCGGATCGGTGGCCTGCAGCGAGATGCGGCCGATCTCCTCCAGCGGCACCTCCAGGTGCCGCGTGACGCGCTCCAGAAACCCGCCGCTGCCGGCGGCGCATTTCTCGTTGGTGCGGAAGGCCTTGACCTTCCCGCCGTCGCGCAGGGCGATGGCACGCGTACTCTGCGCCCCCATGTCGAGCACGAAGCTGGCTTGCGGGCAGAGCAGATGAGCGCCGCGGGCGGCGCAGGTCAGCTCGGTGATCTGAATGTCGCGCGCCGCGAAGCTGTAGCGACCGAACCCCGTCGCGGCGACGTAGACGATCTGATCGCGGGCCAGTCCGGCCTGCTGGCACGCCTCGTTCAGCGCGTGCTCCGCGGCCGCGTCGAAGTCGGCTCGCGTGCGGCGCGAACCGCGGCCGACGACCGCGCCGCTTTCGACCATGATGACGGCCTTGGTCGTCCCGCTGCCCAGATCGACGCCGGCAACGAAGTCCATGACTGAAACCTCAACGGACGAGCTCACTGCCCCACCCAGGCGGCCGGCACGTCCTCCACGCTGGCCGCTTCCGGCCGGGCCAGCACGTGATCGAGCGCGAACAGCGCCGCGCCCAGGGCGCCCATGTAGTGCGCCTCCGGGCTGACGTTCAGCGGCTGGGCGAGCTTCTTCTCCAGCGCTCGCACCATCCCGACGTTGCGGGCCACGCCGCCCGTAAACGTGACCTCCGGCTCGATCCCCACCCGCCGAACCAGCGCCACCGTGCGTGTGGCGATGGCCTCGTGCACGCCGGCCAGGATGTCCTGGATGCTCTGGCGGGCGGCCAGGTAGCCGAGGATCTCCGACTCGACGAAGACGGTGCAGACGCTGGAGAGCCGGATCGGCCGCGCGCCCTTCAGCGCGGCCGGGCCGATCTCCTCCAGCTTCATCCCCAGCACCTCCGCGGCGCCGGCCAGGAAGCGGCCGGTGCCGGCGGCGCACTTGTCGTTCATGCAGAAGTCCAGCACGTCGCCTTCGCTGCCGACTTTGATCGCCTTGGTGTCCTGCCCACCCATATCGATCACGGTGCGCGTGCCCGGGAACAGCATCTGCGCCCCGCGGGCGTGGCAGGAAATCTCGGTCACCTGCGTGTCGCCGGCCTCGATCTTGTAACGCCCGTAGCCCGTGCCGACGACGAAACCCACTTCCTCGCGCGGCACGCCCGAATCCGACAGCAGCGTCTCCAGCGCCCGCTGCCCGGCGAGCTTCACGTTGGCGCCGGTGTTGAGCAGCACCCGGGCCAGGATCGCCCGTGCCGGGTCAAGCATCACGGCCTTGGTCTGTGTGCTGCCCACGTCAATGCCGACGGCGTATTTCATGAAGCACCTCCCGGCAGAAGCCGCGTCTTCTCGTGCGCCGCCGCGCAGCCTTCGCACGGCAGCGGCACGCGCGCTGCGGACCCGTGCGTCTCGTCCGTCGCCGCTCTCGCTGCCGCACCACGCAGGCGCTTGTATTGCAGCGCCTCGAAGAACGCGTCGATGCGGTTCTTCATCTGCGCCTCGGCGTAGTAGCGCGGGTCCTCCAGGTCGCTTTCCACCATCAGCGTGGGCACGCCCAGCTCCTTGCTGAAGTACTCGCGCATGTCCCCCTGGCCGGCCGAGAACAGCCGGCAGCTCTTGATGCTGTGGATCACCAGCGCGTCCGCCTGCCACTCCTCCACGTACGCGCGGATCTGCTGGTAGCGATCCAGCAACGTGCGGTTGCACAGGTTGTGCACCAGCATCTGCTCGGCGATGGACTCCAGCGGCCGGTCCGGGTCGTGGCGGAAGCCGAATTCCCACGTCCCGCCCACGGTCGAATACGTGCTCTGCACCGCCACCGCGCCCCAGGACTCGAACAGGTTGCGGAAGTTGCGGTAGTAGGGGTAGGGCGGCGGGCCTTCGGTGACGATGCGGAAGCGCTCCTCGGGCAGCACGCCCACGCCGCGCGCGACCAGGTCCGAATAGTGCGTCACGGCGCGGTCGAAGAAGTCGGCGGCTTCTTTCGTGCCGCGCAGGGCGTTGATCGGGCCCATCATGTTGATGCTGTCGAAGTAGGCGTCGAAGGGGGCCGGCCGCTGCTTGCACAGCTCCTTGCAGCGCGACCAGCCTTCCTCGGCGCGGGCCGAGTAGCGCAGGATTTCGCGCAGCCGGTCCAGGTCGAACTTGCGGCCGGTCAGCTCCTCGCAGCGGGCGATCAGCTCGCGGAGCTGGGCCTGCACGTAGTCGACGTCCGCGCGGCTGGGCCGCCCGCCGCGGACGAAGGGGATGTCCAGCATGACCAGCGGCGACCCGAACATCGCCGCGCAGTGCTCGAACCACTTGATGTAGACGTTGCAGCCGACGAAGTTGCAGACGATCATGGTGGGCCGCGGGATGTTGCCGCCCGGCCCAACCCCGCCGCTGAGCGTGAAGCCCACGTCGGCCTTGACGTAGGCGCAGTTGTCCGAAGCGTAGCCGACCTCCTCGCTCTTCATGATGTACGGCAGCGACTTCTTGCGGATGGCCAGTTGCAGCGCGTTGATCTCCGGGAAGATCGGCAGGATGTCGAAGCAGCGCAGGATCTCCACGCAGTTGCCGCTGATCATCAGGTAGGCGCTGGGCCGGCCGTCGCCGCGGGCCGCCTCGCGGAGCTGCCCCAGCCAGGCGGTCATGATCTCGCTGGAGAGGTCGTGAACGACGCCGCGGTACTCCTTGGCCTGACTGGCGGGGGCCGGGGCGACTGCGCTCATGGGCGCTCCTTTCAATCGAACAGCATCGATTCGGCGAAGGTCTCGACCTCGCTGCGGCTGGTCTCGAAGGTCCACATCTTCTCTTCGAACTCCAGCTTCAGGTGCGGCACGCTCTGCGCGTCGAGCGTCTGGCGGAACAGCACGTAGTCCAGCAGGGCCGGCTCGCAGAACTTGGCCGGGGCGAAGATCACCGCCCCGGCGCCGGCCGCCCGCATGCGCTCCAGCAACCCGGCCGTCCGCGGATGCGCCCGGTCGTAACGCACCGACGTGTACAGGCTCTGCTGAAGGTAGGCCTCGGCCAGGGCGCCCAGCGGATCCCCGTCGCCGTGCACGTCGGCGGGGAACAGCCGCCAGCCGACCGCCAGGTCGTCGTCGCGAATCTGACAGCCGGCCGCCTCGACCGTCTCGATCAGGGCCACCGGCGGCTGCTCGCAGAAGGCGCCCTCCAGCACGACCTGCACGCTGTCGCGCGGCCGGCCGCGACGGGCGCGCACCTGCTCCAGCGCGTCGCGCAGCAACGGGATGTAGTCCTCCGGCATCATCCGCGTGCCGGCCCGTGTGAGCACGCACAATTCGGCCGACGAGATCGACTCCGGCCGGCGGCGGCGCTGCTCGTAAAGCTCGTTCGTCAGGCGACGCACGGTGTTGTAGGTCTCCAGGCTGGCGGCCAGGGCCGCGTCCGAGATCGGCCGGCCCAGGTGCCTCGCCAGGTTCGTGCGGAAGCGCTCGAACTCGGCCCGCGTGTAGGCCGGCGCGCGGCTGCTGTCGGGGTTCTGCGGCAAGTGCAGGTACTCGATGAGCTGGCCGGCGGTGTTGCGCTTCACGACGCTGGCCAGGTTGCGGGCCACGTCGCAGATCGAGCTGAACACCGCCCCGCAGAAATCCTTCATCTCGCCCCGCAGGAACAGTTCCAGCGTGCTCTTGGCGATCGAGCAGATGAACGACGCGAAGCGCGAGTCGGCGTGCAGGATTTCGAGCTGCCCGCCGGCCCCGAACAGGCCCACCGGCATCAGCCCGGCGGCGTGGATGATCTCGACCGGGGCGTACACGGGAAAGACTGCGAAACCGCCGCCGATCCCCGGCCGCCGCGCGCGCGCCGCCGCCAGCGCCTGGCCCGGCAGCAGTTCGAGCAGGTCGCGACAGCGCTGCACGATCTCGTCAAACATGCTCATGCCCGTCTCCGGCCGTCGGGTAGTCCCAGCCCGGCAGCTTCACGCGGGTGGCGTAGTCCATCGGCGGAGGCTTTCCGTCGCGATCCAGCAGCTTCAGCAGCCCCGCCCGGACGAACGGATTCTTGTGCGGGTTGAAGGTCTCGCCGGTCTCGTGCGCCAGCATCTCGTCCAGATCGACCTTCACGCCGCACGGCGACGCTTCGGAGACCGCGCAGGGCGGGTGGCTGTGCCGCGCGAGCTGCTGCTTGAACAATGCCCGCGAGTAGGGGCCGTCCTTGGCCATCTGCCGCGCCCGTTCGTAGGCACGCCGCAGCGCCTCCAACTCGTCGTCGAACACGCCGTTGCACAGCCCGAGCTGATACGCCCGGTCCGCCGTCAGGCCCTGGTCAAACAGCTCGAAGATCGCCGAGTCGCCCAACCCGAGCCGCTTGAGCTCGCCCGCGGCCCCGAAGCCCGGCAGGATGGCGTAGTCGAGCTCGGGCTGGTTGTACGTGTTCTTCTGCCGCCACTCCGACTTGCGTTCCAGCGCATCAAACACGAAGCCCCAGGCCCGCACGTCGCAGCGCAGGTCGAGGAAGTACGTGAACTCCGCCCCGCCGCCCCACTTCTCGCCGAACACGCCGATCGTCGCCAGCGGGCTGCGCTGGATCAGGCGGAAGAGGCGGACGGCGTTGCGGCTGAAGGCGGCGGCTTCCTCTTCGCTCAGCGGCACGTAGCCTTTGTCACGCTCAAAGCGGCCGCGATTGAACTCGAACGCGTCGGCCCCCAGCATGCGCAGGCCGCCGCCGGCCGCGCTGAACAGCACCGCGCCGCAGCGGCCGTCGCGGTGATGCCGCAGCAGGCGCTCGAAGGCGTGGGCGAGCTGGTCGATCACGGCGCGGTTGAATACGTTGCCGCGCAGCGGATGGTTGAAGACGATGCTGGCCACGCGGTCGCGCGGCGAAGGCTCGATCAGCTTCAGATCCAGGTAGCACGGGCGATACGCGGCCGCACCCCCGGCCGGCGAAGATGCCGCGTCGAGATCAAGCTCGGCCACCGGCGTGCCGTAGCAGCGACCGTAGCCCAGCAACGACGTGATGTTCCGTTTCTTCAGCTCGTGCAGCAGGCTCGGCTTGCCCTGCCGCGGGCCGCACAGGCCGTCGGTGTCAAGCATCTCGACGAAGTGCGCTTCGTCGGCGTTCTCGTCACGCGCCCGGCGCACCAGCTCGATCAGGCCGTCGATCGTCAGGCGGGCGAGCAGCGCGTCGATCAGCTCGATCAGGCCGACCTTGTAGCGCAGGCCGGCGCGGGTGGCGATGTTGATCTGCCCGGGCGTGGCGACGCGGTCCTGGATCAGGTCCAGCGCGTACAGGCAGATCGGCAGGACGTAGCGCCGCAAGGCGCGCCCGCCCGCGTCGTCCGCGCAGGCCACGTGCACGAGCGACTCCGGCCGCACCAGCGGGCCGATCCCGCGGCCCGGTCCCCCGCCGGCGGCCCGATCGCGCTCGGCCGCATCGTAGAACGACCAGAAGTCGCGGCGCGAGATTTCGCCGATGGGCGCGTACTGCCCGCTGGCCGGGTCGTATACGAGCTGAGGCACGGGGGCCGGCCCGTCGCTCCACGTGAAGAAGCCGCGCCGCGCCGGGCTGGCCGCGCCGCTCCAGCCGGCCCGCTCCAGTGCAGCGATCCACTCGGGGTAGTGCCGGTCCTCCCGAGCGTACAGGCAGCGCAGCCGATCGGTCGGCGGCAGGGCCTGGCCGAAGTGCCGCGACGACTCGGTGTAGGGCATGTGGCCCGTCAGGTCCAGCACCCGGAACGGGTTGGCGGTCAGCAGCTCCCACACGCCGCCAAGCTGCACGATGTCCTGGCCGCTGCGGACATCCCACGAGACGACCGCCGCCATCGCCTGGAAGATCGGGTCGGTGATGTACCCGTGATGGTCGAGCGGCAGGGCGATGACCGTCTTCTCCAGGATTTGGTCGGCGAAGACCACGCCGAGCGCGAACGTCTCGGCCGAGGCATACTTGCCCTTCATCACGTCGATCAGGCGGTTTCGCTCGAAGGGATAGTAGCCGTGCACGGTGAGGAACTTTTCGCGGAACGTCTCGCGCCGGAACAGCTCGGCCAGCTCGGCCGTCGTGTGCGAGGAGCTGTTGGAGAAGATCGCCGCCACGCGCTCCGGGTCGATGGTGCCCTCGATGGCCTCGAAGATCTTCGCCTTGATCTCGCTGCGCTCGCCGGCAACCTCCCAGACGATGTCCGCACGCCGCAGCTCGGCGTAATCCTGTGTGAAGGTCACGCGCTGGTCGAATGCGGCGGCGTCCTGGGGCCGCAATTGGCCGCCCTGGAGCTTCTGCTGGCGCAGCTCGGTCAGCCGCACGCGGGCCCGCTCCAGCGCCGCCGGCTGCACGTCGAGCAGGATCAGCTCCCAGTCGGTCTTGTTGAGCAGGTCGATGGCGATTCCCAGGCCCATCGTCCCGCTCCCGACGATCGCCGCGCAGCGCACCTCGTTGATGCGGCGCGCCGCCGGCTCGATCGTCTTGTCGCCGAATGCAAACGCCTGTTTCATGTCGTTGAGTCCTTTCGGGCCGGGCGCGCTGCCAGGGCCGGTCCCCCGCCAGCCGTCACGCCTGCGAGTCGCGGACCAGCAGCGCCACGCCCTGCCCCCCGCCGATGCACGCCGACGCGCAGCCGTAGCGCACGCCGCGGCGCTGCATCTCGTACATCAGATCCACCACCAGCCGCGCGCCGCTCGCAGCCAGCGGATGGCCGATGGCGATCGCCCCGCCGTTGACGTTCGTGATCTCGCGCGACAGGCCCAGCTCCTTCTCCACGCCCAGGAACTGGGCGGCGAAGGCCTCGTTGATCTCCCACAAGCCGACGTCCTGCTGCGCGATCCCCGCCCGCGCCAGGGCCTGCTGGATGGCCGGCACCGGCCCGCGGCCCATGACGCGCGGATCGACTCCCGCCACGCCGTAGCCCGCGATCTCGTAGCGCGCCGGGAGGCCGAGCTGCTCAGCCCGCTGGCGGTCCGCCAGCAGCACCGCGGCTGCCCCGTCGGCAATCTCGCTGGCGTTGCCGGGCGAGACCAAACCGTTGGGCGTCAGCCCGGGCAGCTTCGCCAGCACCTCCAGCGAGGTATTGCGGACGCACTCGTCGCGCGCCAGGTGCACCGGACGGCCGGCCAGGTCGCTGGCGTCGATTGCAAACAGGCCGCGCAGCGCCCCGCCCCCATTCAGCCAGCTCTCGCGGTTGGCGGCCCGGGCGCGGGCGTGCGAGAGGTCGGCGAACTCGTCGCACTGGCGGCGCGTGACGCCCAGGCGCGCGCCGTACTCGTCGGCGGTGCGCATCATGCTCGTATTGGCCAGGTCGTGGTTGAGCGAGGCCAGCAGCGAGTCCTCCACCGCCCCGCCCTCGGCGAACTCCCAAAAGCTCGTCCGCGTGCGCGGCGCGCGGACGATCCGCGGCGCGCGCGACATGGTCTCGGCCGCAAAGCACAGCACGACGCGCGCGTCATCCACGGCCTCGGGCAACAGGACTTGCTGGAAACCGTTGATGATCGCCTGCAGCCCCGAGCCGCAGATGCGCTGCACCAGCAGCGCCGGCGTCTCCGTACGCAACTTGCACCGCAGGGCGACGTTGCGCGGGAAGTAGATGTCCTGCGCGCCGGGCGCCGTGAACTGGTATACGTTGGCGCCGACCGCCGCATCGATCTGCTCGCGCGGGACGCCGGCGCGGCGGATCGCCTCTTCAGCAGCGAAGACCGCCAGATCCTCGGGCGCGAAGCCGGCCAGCGTCCCGCACTTCACGCCGGTCGGCGTGCGGGCGGCGCCAGCGATGACCACCGGTGCGGGTCCATTGCGGTTCACGTTTACACCCTCGTCATGCGAACAGGCCTGCCGCTTGCGCGCTCTGCGTTCATCCTCAGCCGGAAGCCCCGGTTACAGCGAGCCGCTCCGCGGCGCTCGCGACTGGCGGCCGCTGACTCTCCGCCGTGTGGCGGTCGTCCGCCGGGACCTCGATCACATCCACGCCCGGGCACGGGTCGAACAGCGCGTCGATCTTGTGCCGGTACGAATCCAGCACCTTCTGGCGCACGATCTTGCCGGAGGGCGTCAACTCGCCGCGCTCCAGCGACAGGTCGTGCTCGGCCAGCACGGCGCGGCGGATGCGCTGGTACTTGATCTCGATCAGCGGGTTGACGCGCTCCAGCTCCGCGGCGTACAGTTCGCGCACCCGCGCATCGTCCAGCAGCCGCTCGCCGCTCAGCCCGTGCCGGGCGGCCCACTCCGCCAGTCGCGAGCGGTCGGGGAAGATCAGCGCGCCGACGCAATCCCGCCCGCTGCCGACCGCGATGGCGGCGGCGATGAACGGCGACTCGTTGACCAGCACGTTCTCGACCCGCTGCGGGTGCACCTTCTCGCCGGTGGTCAGCTTGAAGGCGCCGTCCTTGCGGCCGAGGATGCGCAGGCCGTCGGGCGTGAACTCGCCCAGGTCGCCGCTGTGGAACCAGCCCTGGTCGTCGAGCACGCGTGCGGTGGCGTCCTCGTCGTCCAGGTAGCCGAGCATGACGTTTGGCCCCTTGACCAGGATCTCCTGATCCGCGTCGATGCGGATCTTTACACCCGGGATTGGCAGGCCCACGTAGCCGCTGCGCCACGGCGTGCCGAGCGTGCGCAGCGTGACGCACGGGGACGTCTCGGTCAGGCCCCAGCCCTCCAGCACCGGAATCTTCTGCGCGCGATACGCCGCCTCGACCGTCGCCGGCAGCGGCGCGCCGGCGGTGAACACGAACCGCAGTCGGCCGCCGAACACCGTCTGCGCGACCTGCGGCTGCTCGCGGCAGCGGGCCATCAGCAGGTCGTGCACGCGCGGGACGCTGCAGAAGACGCTGGGGTCGAAGGTCCGCCAATTCTCAATCAGCCGCTCCAGGTCGCGGCCGCGTGAGTCGTCCAGGCAGAGCTGGCAGCCGCTGTAGAGCGTCAGGTTGCGCTCGAACAATCCGCCGAAGCTGTGGTGCCACGGCAGGTACGCCATCAGTACGTCCTGCCCGGTCACGTCCCACAGCAGGGAAATCGCCTTTTGCTGCGAGATCAGGTTGCGGTGGCACAGTCGCACGCCCTTGGGTGGACCGGTCGTGCCAGACGTGTACATCACCATGCACAGGTCGTCGGGCCGCACCGCCTTGATGCGCGTGTCCAGCGTCCCCGCATCCACGCCGTCCTCCACGGTCAGCGCCGCGAAGTCCAGCGCCCCCCACGCGCGGGCCGCCGGGGCGAAGTCCATGCAGTAGCAGTGCTCTACCCACGGGAAGCGCCGTTTCTCGATCTTGGCGAGCTGGTGCGGCCCCGAGACCACCAGCCAACGCGGCCGGGCGTGGCCGAGGACGTACTCGATCTGCGGCGGCGGATAGCCAGCGAAGATCGGCACCGTCACGGCGCCGATCGACATGGCCGCCAGCTCGAACATCCACATCTCGGGGCGGTTCTCGGAGAGCATCGCGATGCGGTCGGCCGGACGGACGCCCAGCGCCATCAGGTTCCGCGCGATCTGGAACGTTCTGCGGGCGAACTCGTCCCAGCTCAACGCCGTCTCCCGCGCCCCGTCACGCCAGCGCAGGTAGACGCGCTCGCCCCAGCGCGCGGCGCGCTCGCGCAACACCACGCCCAGCGAAGGCTCATGCTCGCCCAGCGGGATCGGGTTGCCGTGCTCCTCGCCCAGGCGGCGGATGCCGATCTGGTCGTCCAGGCCGCGCGGCGTGGTCTGGCAGTACGCCAGGCACGAGTCGCGCAGGAGCTGGCGCGTCAGGCTGAAGCGCTCGTCGGCCGGCCGCAGGTAGAAATCCGTCGCGAACGGATCGAGGCCGCTGCGGCGGCGCACCAGGTGGCTGGCGGCGAAGTAGATGATGCTCGTCGCCAGCTCCTTGATGTGCGAGCAGCCCGTCCGCCCGCCGACCCGCCGCGCGATCTCGTTCAGGACGCCGCGCTCGATCCGCAGGCCGACCAGCCGCTCGGCGACGTGCTCGACCTCGTGGCAGACCGGGAAGGGCGCGCGGATCATCTCCAGCCGGGCGCGCGTAATCTGCTCGTCCGGCAGGTAGACGCTCAGCTCCAGCTTGACCAGGTGCTCGGCGTCGAGCATGGTCCCGATCAGCACGATGGTGTTCTGGCCGGCGTCGTGCAATTCAATGTCAAAGTGGCGTTGGGCGGTGAGTCTCATCTTGCCATCCCTCGCACCGTTCGGCCCGGCCGCCCCGCTGCGGCAGCGGCTGGCGCGGGCCATCGCCTCCTGGACCTGTCGTTTGAGCGAACGAAAGAGCTGCTCCTCGCGCGTGAGCCCGGCCCGGGCGGCGTAGCGGGCCAGCGGCGTGAGCAGCCACTCTTCGTTGGAGAAAAGCCGCACGCTGGTCAGGCCGGCCGCCAGCGCATCGCGGAACGTCTTGAGCGAGCTGGTGACGTGGTCGGCGTGGGCCAGAATCGTCGCCCGGTGGGGCGCCCAGACGGTTTCATAATCGGCCTCTGGTGGATACGCGCCTACGGCCCGGCCGACGTCGAAGACGGCGCGGGTGATCTCGCTCACGAACTCCTGCTTGGTCGGGTCCTTGCACAGGTCGCCCATGCGCAGGTCGATCAGGTCGCCGTCGGGCCTGACCGTGTGGATCAGCCCGCCGACATTCAGCACGATCGAGATCATCGCTTTGTCGAACTCGATCCGCGTACCGGGCACGCCGCGCGCGTGCCGGAACGGGTATTCGTGGGCGGTCAGGATGGCTTCGATCCGTTCGCGGGCCTGCTCGCACCCGCCCGCGAAAACCAACAGCCCCTTGCGCTCCAGGACGTAGACCGCCTCCGGGCCGCCGCCGCGCCTTCCGCCGGCCTGCAGCGAGACGCCGCGCACGACCCGCTCCAGCACGGCCTGGATGACGTCTTCGCTCACGCCCGGCAGGCGGCCCATCAGCAGCGCTTCGCCGACCTGCTCCTCGTACGTCTGCAGCATCTGCTCGCTGAGGATGCCGTTGGGCAGAACCAGCAGGATCGGCGTGCGCTCGCGCACCTGCTCGACGCCGCTCAGCCGTCCGCGACCGGCCAGGTTCTCGAGGAAGCGCGTCATGTCGGCTGTGAAATGCGGAAGCTGGTCGGGGTTGCAGCACACCAGCAGCAGCTCCGGCATCTGCCCGAGCGCGTCGGCTTCCAGCAGGTTGGAGAAGGTCCGCCCGCGCAGCGGAACCGTCCGCAGCGTCCCGTGGTCTTCCAGCCGCAGCGCTCCGGCCTGCTTGAGCGGGTCGGTGATCCCGTCCCCCCCGACGCCGACGAAGCACTCCGCCCGCGCGTGAACGAAGAACGCCACGCCCAGCGCTCCCGGCGGATGCACTCCCAGCGTTCCGGCGCGCAACATGCGGACTTACTCCAGCTCGGTCCTGAGCGGCTCGCCGGCCGCGTGTTGCCGCGGTGCAGTGGCGGTCAGCGACGCCTCCCGCGCCAGCAGCGCCGCGCCATAGGCGCCCGCGTGCTGCGGCAACGGCGGCAGCAGCACCTTGGTCTCCAGAACTTCCTCCAGCGCCCGCACGAGCGCCCGGCAGTGCGCCACCACGCCGCCCGTCGCGGCGACCGGCCCGTCGCGCGAAGCGAGCATCTCGAAGACGCGTGCGGCGATGGAGCGGAACAGGCCCATCGAGATGTCCTGCCGCGGCTCGCCGGCCTTGATGCGCTCGATGACCTCCGTGCCGGTGAAGACGGTGCAGTAGCTGTTCATGACCGTGCGGGCGGTGGAAGTCAGGGCCAGCTCGTCGATCTTGCGCAGCGTCACGCCCAGCTTGAGCGCGATCGACTCCAGGAACGTGCCGGTGCCGGCGGCGCACTTGGCGTTCATGCGGTAGTCGGCCAGGCGGCCGTGCGCGTTCAGCCAGATGACCTTCGTGTCCTGCCCGCCGATGTCGATGATGCTGCGCACCTGCGGGTACCACTCGCGCGCCCCGCGGGCGTGGCAGGTGACCTCCGTCACGTGGCGGTCGGCGGCCACGACACGGTCTCGGCCGTAGCCGGTCGAGACGCAGTGTGCGATCGCGTCCGGCGTGAGGCCGGCGCGGTCCAGCGCGATCGCAAGCGCCCGCTCGGCCGCCTCGCCGTAGTCGAAGCCCGAGGGCATGACCGCGTGTGCCAGCAGCCGCGCAGCCGGATCGATGACCACGCACTTGGTGGCCGAGGAGCCGGCGTCGATGCCGATGTACGCGGCGCGGGTCATGCCGGGCCTCCTGCGACGTTCGCGGCCGTCGCGGCGCGGGGGTTGGCGGGGAGGCGCGGCTGCGGCCCGGCCTGAATCTGCTCGAGCTGCTCGCAGAAAGCCTCAACGTTCGTAAGCGTCTGCGCTGTGGAGAAGAAGCGCTGGTCGCTCAGGTCCCCGTCGATGACCAGCACCGGCAGGCCGCGCTGCTCGCGCAGCCGCGCCGGCATGCCGAAGCGCGAGTTCGAGTTGTTGGGGCAGGTGCGGGCGTTGTGGAAGATGACGCCGTCGACGCCGAACCGCTCGAACAGCTCGACCAGGAAGGCTTCCTTGGTCGGCTCGTCGCGGTTGATGAAGATCTCGATGCTCGTGCGGGCCATCCACTCCAGCGGGTCGCCGCCCGCGTACGGCTCGAACGCCCAGGAGTTGCAATACGTGCTGGCGACGACGGCCGCCCGCAGCTCAAAGAACTTCTCCGACAGCTCGCGAATCCGCGGCCAGACCGGCATGCCCTCCCAGTAAATGCGGAACCGCTCGCCCGGCACCGCACCCACGCCCTCCCGCACCCGCTGCCGCATCTCCGCCAGAAGCAGCTCGTAGTACGCGACCGCCGCCGGCGACCCGCGCAGCAGGATCACCGGCGCCATGTGGATCACCCCGTCCCAGAAGCTGAACGGCGCCGGGCGGGCCCGAGCCGTCTCCAGCACCTCCCGCCACAGCGCGCTGGCCCGGCTGGAGAGCGCCACCGTCTCCTCCAGCCTGCCCATGTCCAGCTTCAGGCCGAAGTGCGCCTCGATCTGCTCAATCAACCGCAACAGCTCGCCGCGCACGAACGCGACGTGCGCCGCCGTCACCGCGCCGAGCTGCCGCGGCGGGCGGACGCCCAGCACGGGCACGCCGTGCCGGCGGCCGAAAAAGCTGAACCAGTCCTGCACCTCGCGGCACTGGTTGGTGCTGTAGACGAGCAGGTCGGGCCGCGGCGGGCCGTCGATGCCGTAGGAATCGCGCAGCGGACTCTGACCGGCCAGAGCCGCACCGATGTCGGCGTTCATGTAGGAGCACGACTCGGCGCAATAGCCGGCGCTGACGGCGTAGGGGATGAAGCGATGGCTCAGCCGGCGGACGCCCAGCAGCGCCCCATGGTTCTCCGGGAATGCGGTGGCGAAGCCCATGGCCACGAGGATTTCGCACGGTCCAACGGACGTGCACCAGGCGACGCGCCGCCGCGGATCCTTCGCCGCTGCGTCCAGGTCCAGGAAGTATTCCCGCAGCAGCTCCCGCAGCCGGTGCTGGGCCGCGATCTCCACCCTGGTGGGCCGGCCCCTGGCCGGTGTTTCCTGTTTGGCCTGACCGCTCATGCGAAAGCCCTTGCGACAATGCCGGAGCCGCCCCGGATCCGAGCCGCCCCAGTCATGGGGCGGCCCGATGCGCTTGCTTGTCACGACGGCACCACGACGGACCGCAACGACGCCCCCTCTTTCATGACCTCGAACGCCTTGGCAATCTGCTCCAGCGGAAAGCGGTGCGTCACCTGCCGCACCAGGTCGATCTTGCCCTGCTCAACCATGCGGATCAGCGGCACGTAGTCGACGGGCCGGCAGCCCAGCGAGCCGAGCACCTCGATCTCGCGAAACATGATCTTGCCCGCGGCGATCGAGATGTTCTCATGTGTGTATCCGACCACGACCAGCCGCCCGCCCGTCCGCACGCACTCGAATGCCTCCTCGATCGTCCGCGGGTTGCCGATCACTTCCAGCGCGATGTCCGCACCGCCGCCCGTCAGCTTGCGGACCTCCTTGCTGACCCGCTCGACCTTGGCCGCGTTGATCGCGTGCGTCGCGCCGAACTGCCGCGCCCATTCGAGCTTGCGCTCGTTGAGGTCCACGGCGATCACCTGCCCGCCGGCCGCCGCCGCAAGCTGCACCGCGTTGATCCCCACGCCGCCGCAGCCGAACACCACCACCACGTCACCCGGTCGGACCTGGGCGCGGTTCTTGACGGCGTGGTAGGGCGTAGAGATTGCGTCGGCGATGATCGCCGCCTCCGCCAGCGGCACCGCATCCGGCAGCGGCAGCACGTCCTTGGCCGGCACGGCCACGAACTCGGCGTACGCGCCGTTGAAGTGGTTGCCGAGCATCTTCATGTCGGCGCAGATGTTCTCGCGGCCGAGGCGGCAGAACGCGCAGCGCCCGCAGGTGAGCACGGCCGGGATCAGCACCCGCTGCCCCGCCCGCAGATGGGTGACGGCGCTGCCGACGTCCTGCACGACCCCCGACGCCTCGTGCCCGAGCACGATCGGCGGTTTCTGGAACGTGGGCACGCCGTGCTCGATGTAGTGCAGGTCGGTGTGGCAGACGCCGCAGGCGGCGACTTTGACGAGAATCTGATCCGCGCCGATGCGCGGGATCGGGATGTCCTCGATCCTCAGCCCTTCGCCGCTGCCGTGAAAGACGGCCGCTTTCATAATTGACTCCGCGCTCGCTTCCGCTCTCCGCTCCCCAGGCGGTGCGGGACCGGCTATCAGCCGGTCTCTCCACCCCGGCCCGCGAGCCCGCACGCGGCGTCACGCGTGCTTCCAGGCCGGCGGTCGCTTGTGCAGGAAGGCCTGAACGCCCTCGTGCGCGTCGGCCAGCGACATCAGTTCGGTCAGGTACATCCGCTCGACCCGCTCAAGCTGCGCCAGGATCTGCTCGCGCGCCGCCAGCGTCGTGGCGCGCTTGGCCATCCGCAGGACCGGCCGGGACAGTCGCCCAACCTGCTCCAGGTACTGCTCGACACGCTCATTCAGCTCGGCCGCCGCGAACACCTGGCTGACCAGCCCGATGCGCCGCGCTTCGGCCGCATCGATCGTCGTCCCCAGCGCGGTCAGCTCCACCGCCTTGCGCAGGCCCACCTGATGCGGCAGCACGCAGGCCGCGACCGGCGGGAACGCGCCGACCTGCACTTCCGGCTGGCCGAACCTGGCGCTGTCCGCGGCCAGCACGATGTCGCACGAGCACGCCAGCTCGCAGCCACCGCCCAGCGCCGCGCCCTGCACGACGGCGATCGTCAGCGCGTCGCACGCCGCCAGCTTGCGGAACAGCCCGTGGAACAGGCGGATCATCTCGCCGACGCGCTCGACGGTGTGCTCGGCCACGTCCACGCCCGCGCAGAAGGCCTTGCCCTCGGCCCGGATCACCAGCGCCGCCGTGTCCGCGCTCGCCAGGATCGCCTCCAGCGCGCGGTCAAGCTCCGCCATCATCGGGCTGTGCAGGATGTTCAGCGGCGGACGGTTGAGCGCGACGGTCGCGATGCCTTCCGCGGTGCTGACGCGCAGGAATTCGTAGCCGTTCACGCTCACAGGTACTGCCCCCCGTCCACGCGGATGACCTGTCCGGTGATAAAGCGCGCCCGGTCGCTGCACAGGAACGCGACCAGCTCCGCCACGTCCTCGGGCGCGCCCGGCCGGCCCAGCAGAATCTCCCCCAGCGAGGCCCGCCGCGCGTGGTCGGGCATCGCGGCCGTGGCCGGCGTGTCGATCAGCCCCGGCGCGACCGCGTTCACCGTGATGTTGAACCGCGCCGTCTCGCGCGCCAGCGCCTTGGTCAGCCCGATGACGCCGGCCTTGGCGGCGCAGTAGTTCGTCTGCCCGAACTTGCCCCGCAGGCCGTTGATGCTCGAAAGGTTCACGATCGCGCCCCAGCCGGCGGCGCGCATCACGGGCACGGCGGCGCGGGCGAAGTGGAACACGCCGGTCAGATCGACGTCGATGACCTCGCGCCACTGCGCATCGCTCATCTTCCAGATCACCTGGTCGCTAAAGACGCCGGCGTTGTTGACCAGGATCTCCAGCCCGCCCAGCTCGGCCACGAACGCCTCCACCGCGGTGTGCACCTGCCCGGCGTCACGCACGTCGCCGATGCGGCGCCAGGCGCGGCGACCGAAGGAGGCGATCCGGTCGACCACCGGGCGACCGTCGTCCGCGTGGCCGAGGTAGAAGATGCCCACGTCGCAGCCGTCGCGGGCGAGGGTCTCCGCGATGCAGCCGCCGATTCCGCTGCTGCCGCCGGTCACGAGTGCTCGTCGACTGACATCCGGCATTAGATGACCTCACCGACGCACGGTCAGCCGGCTGGTTGCTCTCCGGCGGCGGTGGACGCCGCGGCCGGCGCGGAGGCCGCAGTCAGTTCCGCACCACACTTGCCGCAATGCTCGAATTCGGCCGGCAATCCAGCGGCCCCGCAACGCGGGCACGTGCGGGCGTAGGGGCCCCAGAGGAACTCGCTCGAGCCGCCTGCGGCCGCCCGCCTGCGCAGCCCCACGTAGTCCGCCTTGCGTTTCTCGACGAAGGCCGTCATGCCCTCGTACGGCTCCAGGCTGGTGTAATGGATCGCGAGCCAGTCGCGGGCATGTCCGGCCGTGGCGTGCCAGGCGAGGTCCTTCCAGAAGTTCACCTGCGCCTTGGTGTAACGCGTGCACTCGAAGAACTTGTGCACGATCTGGTCGCACACGTCGTCGACCACCGCGTCCAGTTGCGAGAGGTCCACGCTGTAGCCGTCGCG
>Ga0073934_10004005_pt1 | contig 25408 bp, 23 predicted proteins | sample LarsenN4metaG_FD_76834 | JGI IMG/M metagenome (GOLD analysis project Ga0073934, IMG submission 76834) | Hot spring sediment bacterial and archeal communities from British Columbia, Canada, to study Microbial Dark Matter (Phase II) - Larsen... ... | reverse complement strand
CGACATGTTCGAGCAGGCCAAGAAGAACGCCCCCTGCATCGTCTTCATCGACGAGATCGACGCCGTCGGCCGTCATCGCGGCGCCGGCCTGGGCAACGGCAATGACGAGCGCGAGCAGACCTTGAACCAGCTGCTGGTCGAGATGGACGGCTTCGAGGCCAATGAAGGCATCATCATCATCGCCGCCACCAACCGGCCCGACGTGCTCGATCCGGCGCTGCTGCGCCCGGGCCGCTTCGACCGCCAGGTCGTCGTGCCGCTGCCCGACGTGCGCGGCCGCGAGCAGATATTGAAGGTGCACATGCGCAAGGTGCCAGTCGACGGCAACGTGAAGCCGGCCGTCATCGCGCGCGGCACGCCTGGTTTCTCGGGCGCCGATCTCGCGAACCTCGTCAACGAGGCCGCCCTGATCGCGGCGCGCGCGAACCGCCGCACCGTGAGCATGGAGGAGTTCGACAAGGCCAAGGACAAGATCATGATGGGCGCCGAGCGCCGCTCGCTCGTCATGAGCGAGAGCGAGCGCAAGCTCACGGCCTATCACGAGTCGGGCCACGCGATCGTCGGCTTGAACGTGCCCGATCACGACCCGGTATATAAGGTGACGATCATTCCGCGCGGCCGCGCGCTCGGCGTCACGATGTTCCTGCCCGAGGAGGACCGCTACAGCTACTCGAAGCAGCGCCTCATGAGCCAGATGAAGAGTCTCTACGGCGGCCGACTCGCCGAGGAGCTCGTGTTCGGGCCCGCTTACGTCACGACGGGCGCTTCGAACGACATCGAGCGCGCGACGGACATCGCGCGCAACATGGTCACGAAGTGGGGTCTCTCGGAGAAGCTCGGTCCGCTCACGTACACCGAGGACGACGGCGAGATTTTCTTGGGCCGCAGCGTCACGCGCCACAAGCAGGTGTCCGACGTCACCGCGCACGCGATCGACGAAGAGATTCGCCTTTTCATCGACACGTGCTACAGCGAGGCGAAGCGCATCCTCGAGAACAACCGCGACAAGCTCGATCTGATGGCGGCCGCGCTCTTGAAGTACGAGACGATCGACGAGCAGCAGATCAAGGACATCATGGACGGGCGCGAGCCGCGTCCGCCCGCGGATTGGGACGAGCCGTCCGAGCCGGGCGCGCTCGTGCAGCGCGGCGGCGCCGCCGACGAGAAGGGTGCCGCGCCGCTCGGCGGTCCGGCGGGGCAGCACTGAACGCTGCCGCCATGCCGGCGCTTCCGGCCCGCCTCCGTTGACGCGCACTTGAGGCGAGAGCCTGCGTGACGCGACGCTATTTCGGCACCGACGGCATTCGCGGCCAGGTCGGCACGAGCCCGATGACCGTCGATTTCGCGCTGCGGCTCGCGAGCGCCGCGGCGCGCGTGCTCGCGCCGCAGGGCGGCACCGTGCTGATCGGCAAGGACACGCGCGTGTCGGGCTACATGTTCGAGTCGGCGCTCGAAGCCGGTTTCGTGGCGGCCGGCGTAGACGTGCTGCTCACGGGGCCGCTTCCCACGCCGGCGATTGCCGTACTCACGAAGAAGCTCGGCGCCGACTTCGGCATCGTCATCAGCGCGTCGCACAATCCGTATCAGGACAACGGCATCAAGTTCTTCGACCGTGAAGGCGAAAAACTTTCCGACGCCATAGAGGAGGCCATCGAGGCCGAGCTCGATGCGCCGCCCGTGACGCGCGATTCGCGCGCGCTCGGCCAGGCGAAGACGGCCTCGGCGGCACGCGCCGACTACATGAGCTTCTGCAAGTCGACGATCCCGGCCGGCATGGGCCTCGAGGACTTCAAGATCGTCGTCGACGCGTCGCACGGTGCTGCGTACAAAGTCGCGCCGCGCCTGATGTCGGATCTCGGTGCAGACGTCGTGCCAGTCGGCTGCTCGCCGAACGGGCGCAACATCAACGACGGCTGCGGCTCCACGCGGCCCGACTTGCTGAAGCTCACCGTGACGGGAGTCCGCGCCCATGTCGGGTTTGCGCTCGACGGCGACGGCGACCGCGTCGTCATGGTCGACGAGCGCGGCAATCTCGTCGACGGCGATCAGCTCGTCTATATCCTCGCGCGCGACCGCTGCGAGTCGCGCAGTCTGCGCGGGCCCGTGGTCGGCACGGTCATGAGCAACTTGGGACTCGAGCTCGCGCTGCGGGACTTGAGCGTCGACTTCCTGCGCGCCAAGGTCGGCGACCGCAACGTGCTCGCGATGCTGAAGAGCCACGGCGGTATCTTGGGTGGCGAGACGTCGGGACACGTGATCTGCTTGGACTGCACCACGACCGGCGACGGCCTCATCACGGCGCTGCAAGTGCTGTCCGTCATGCGGCGCACCGGCAAGGCTTTGAGCGAGCTCGCGGCCGGCATGGAGCAGTTCCCGCAAGTGCTGTTGAACGTGAAGGTGCGCGAGCCCGTCGATCCGACGCGCGACGCGGCGGTGTGCGACGCGGTCGGGCAGGCCGAAGCCGAGCTCGGCCGACGCGGCCGAGTCGTGTTGCGCGCGTCCGGCACGGAGCCCGTCATTCGCATCATGGTCGAGGGCGAAGACCGGCAGCAGGTCACCGCGCTCGCGGGTCGGCTCGCGGACTCGGTCCGCTCGAGCTTCGGGCTGTAGCGGCACGCCGGCCGTTCCGGCCGGTGGGGCGACGGTCGCTTCCGCATTTTCGACGGCCGTGGCCGGTCGGCGCCGTTGCGTTGCGGCGCAGCGGCCCTTAAGCTGCCGGCCCGCGACCGGAACGTCCTTTCACGGCGAGACTCGCGTGACGCGCAAGGCTTTGATTGCAGGCAATTGGAAGATGAACGGCTCGCTCGCCGAGAGCGAACGTCTCGTCGCCGCCCTCAAAGCCGGCGTGTCGACGACGTCGTCCGCGACGATGCTGTTGTGCCCGCCCTACGTCTACCTGCCGGCGGTTCGCGATTGGATCGAAGGCAGCCCGATCCGTCTCGGCGCCCAGGACGTCGCCGCGGAAGTCGGCGCCGGGGCCTACACGGGCGAGGTTTCGGGGCAGATGCTGGTCGACGTCGGCTGCAGCCACGTCATCGTCGGCCACTCCGAGCGCCGCGCTCTCTACGGCGAAACGGACGCCGTCGTCGCGGCCAAGTTCAAGGCCGCGCAGGCAGCCGGGCTCATTCCGATCGTCTGCGTCGGCGAAACGCTCGAGCAGCGCGAGGCCGGCGCGACGCGCGCCGTCGTCGAGCGTCAATTGACAGCAGTTCTCGATGCCGCCGGCGTGACGGCGTTCGCGAAGGCCGTCGTCGCCTACGAGCCCGTCTGGGCCATCGGCACCGGACGCACCGCCACGCCGGAGCAAGCGCAGGAAGTCCACGCCTTCATCCGCGGCATCGTCGCGGCCCGAGATGCTACAATTGCTTCGGGCGTGAGCATTCTGTACGGCGGCAGCGTCAAAGGCGGCAACGCGCGCAGCTTGCTCGCCATGGTCGACATCGACGGCGGGCTCGTGGGCGGCGCATCACTCGCCGCAGCGGAGTTCCTCGAGATCTTCCGCGCTGCGGCTTAACGAAAAGCGATTTCAGATGTTGCAGACGATCGTATTGGTTGCCCATGTGGCAATCGCGCTATTGATCATCGGCCTCGTGCTGTTGCAGCGAGGCAAAGGGGCCGACGCGGGCGCCGGGTTCGGCGCCGGGGCGTCGGGCACGGTGTTCGGCGCGCGCGGCTCGGCAACGTTCTTTTCGCGCATGACGGGCGTGCTGGCAACGCTGTTCTTCGTCACGAGCTTGGCGCTCGCGTATCTCGCGACGGAGCGGACAGCGCCGACGAGCTTGCTCGAAGTCGTGCCCGCGCCGCAAGGCACGGCACCGCAGCCCGCGACGCAGCAGACGCCGTCGCTCGAAACGGCGCCGGCCGTCGAGCCGCCGCCGTCGGATGCACCGCCGGCCGAGCCCGGCAACGACTGAAGTGATTTGCCCACGTGGTGGAATTGGTAGACACGCTATCTTGAGGGGGTAGTGGCGAAAGCTGTGTCGGTTCGAGTCCGACCGTGGGCACCACCCAAAGCGCGCTGGAAAAATCGCTGTCACGAGCCCAAGCGGCTGCTACAATCCGCGCCGGCTTCGAGCCGTAGGACCTATGCTCGCAAACTACGCACCGATCCTGATTTTTTTCATCATCGCCGGTGCGATCAGCGTTGCCCTACTGGCGGCGGGCTTCCTCCTCGGCAGCGGCCGTAAGGACCCCGAGAAGCTTTCTCCGTACGAGTGCGGGTTCGACGCGTTCGAGGACACGCGAATGCGGTTCGACGTGCGCTATTACCTCGTCGCGATCCTGTTCATCATTTTCGATCTCGAGATCGCGTTCCTTTTCCCGTGGGCCGTGTCCCTAGACGCGATCGGGGGGTTTGGGCTCGCCGCAATGGGGATTTTTTTGGCCGTGCTCGTAGTCGGATTCGTATACGAGTGGCGCAAGGGAGCCCTCGAGTGGGATTGAATGCAAGGGATCTGCCGTTCGACGCGCCCGAGGTGATGGAGAAGGGTTTCTTCGTCGCGAAGGTCGACGACCTCATAAATTGGGCGCGGACGGGATCGCTGTGGCCGATGACGTTCGGCCTTGCGTGCTGCGCCGTCGAGATGATGCATGCCGGCGCGTCGCGCTACGACCTCGACCGGTTCGGCGTGGTTTTCCGCCCGAGCCCGCGCCAGTCCGACGTGATGATCGTGGCCGGCACGCTCGTCAACAAGATGGCGCCGGCGCTGCGCCGGGTCTACGACCAGATGCCCGAGCCGCGCTGGGTCATCTCGATGGGATCGTGCGCCAACGGCGGCGGCTACTATCATTATTCTTATTCCGTCGTCCGCGGCTGCGATCGCATCGTGCCGGTGGACGTCTACGTTCCCGGTTGTCCGCCGAGCGCGGAAGCCTTGTTGTTCGGAATCCTTCAGCTGCAGCAGAAGATCCGGCGCACTCAAACCATCGCTCGGTAATGCGGCTGAAAGACTTAACTCCCCGCTACGCCGCGCTGGCGGGCGCGATCGAAGCCAAGCTCGGGCGCAGCGTGGAGCGGCTGCCGACCTCCACGGGCGAGCTCGGCTACCGCGTGGCGCCCGAAGATCTGCTCGAGGTCTGCCGCACCCTGCGCGACGAGCCGGAGCTCAAGCTCGAAATGCTGATGGACCTGTGCGGCGTCGACTACCAGTCCTACGGCCAGGACGAGTGGCAAACGAGCAGCGCGACGGGCACGGGCTTCAGCCGCGGCACGCTTCGCGGCGTGCCCACAGAGGACGTGGAGCAGGCCACGTATCGGCCGCCCGCGCGATTCGCCGTCGTCTACCACCTGCTGTCGATCGCGCACAACCACCGGCTGCGGCTCAAGGTGTTTTGCACGAGCGACGAGCGTCCGATCGTCGACTCCGTTTACGACGTCTGGAGCTCCGCCGACTGGTTCGAGCGCGAGGCGTTCGATCTCTACGGCATCCTGTTTCGCGGCCATCCGGACCTGCGGCGGCTGCTCACGGACTACGGCTTCATCGGCCATCCGTTCCGCAAAGATTTCCCGCTGATCGGCAACGTCGAGATGCGTTACGACCCTGCGAAGGGCCGCGTCGTCTACGAGCCCGTCAGCATCGTGTCTCGCACGCTCGTGCCGAAAGTCATCCGCGACGACGCGCGCTACGAGCCCGACCTCAAAGTCAGGGATCCCGGCAGTGCCTGAGATCCAAAATTTCACATTGAACTTCGGTCCCCAGCACCCGGCCGCGCACGGCGTGCTGCGGCTCGTGCTCGAGATGGACGGCGAGGTCATCCAGAAGGCCGACCCGCACGTGGGCCTCCTGCACCGCGCGACCGAGAAGCTCGCCGAGACGAAGCCGTTCAACCAGTCGATCGGTTACATGGACCGGCTCGACTACGTCTCGATGATGTGCAACGAGCACGCCTACGTGCTTGCGATCGAGCGGCTGCTCGGCATCGTTCCGCCCGTGCGCGCGCAGTACATCCGCGTAATGTTCGACGAGATCACGCGGCTCCTGAATCACTTGATGTGGCTCGGCGCGCACGGTCTCGACATCGGCGCGATGGCGATGTTCCTGTACTGCTTCCGCGAGCGCGAGGACCTCATGGACTGCTACGAGGCGGTCTCGGGCACGCGCATGCACGCCACGTACTATCGCCCCGGGGGCGTGCGCCTCGACTTGCCCGACCAGATGCCGAAGTATCAGCCCTCGCCGCACCGCGACGAAAAAGAGCTGAAGCGGCTCAACGAGGCCCGCAGCGGCTCGCTGCTCGACTTCATCGACGACTTCACGCAGCGGTTTCCGAAGAACGTCGACGAGTACGAGACGCTGCTCACCGACAATCGCATCTGGAAGCAGCGCACGGTCAACATCGGCGTCGTGTCGCCGGAGCGCGCGCTGCAGCTCGGCTTCTCGGGCCCGATGCTGCGCGGGTCGGGCATACCGTGGGATCTGCGCAAGACGCAGCCGTACGAGGTCTACGACAAGATGGACTTCGACATTCCCGTCGGCGTCAACGGCGATTGCTACGACCGCTACCTCGTGCGCGTCGAGGAGATGCGGCAATCGAACCGCATCATCAAGCAGTGCGTCGATTGGCTGCGCGCAAATCCGGGCCCGATCAACGTCGACGACCACAAGATCGTGCCGCCGCGGCGCATCGAGATGAAGGACGACATGGAGTCGTTGATTCATCACTTCAAATTGTTCACGGAAGGCTACTGCGTGCCGGAAGGCGAGTCGTACGCCGCTGTCGAGGCGCCGAAGGGCGAGCTCGGGGTCTATCTGATCTCGGACGGCGCGAACAAGCCGTACCGGCTCAAGGTGCGGGCGCCGGGCTTCCCGCACCTCGCGGCGCTCAACGAGATGGTCGTCGGTCACATGCTGGCCGACGTCGTGGCCGTGATCGGCACTCAAGACATCGTATTCGGCGAGATCGATCGATGAGCGCGCACGTTGCCGAAGCGGGCCTCTTGTCCGCGCACGTCCGCGAGGAAATCGACCGCTGGGTGGCGAAGTTTCCGCCGGGCCGGCAGCGCTCGGCCGTGATCGGCGCCCTGCACGCCGTGCAGCACGAGAACGGCGGCTACTTGACGCCCGAGCTCATGACCGCCGTGGCCGAATACTTGAAGCTTCCTCCGATCCAGGTGTTCGAGGTCGCCACGTTCTACTCGATGTTCGAGACGAAGCCCGTCGGCCGGCACAGCATCTCGGTTTGCACGAACATCTCCTGCATGCTGCGCGGGGGCGACGACATCCTCGCGCACGTCGAGAAGCGGCTCGGCATCAGGGCAGGGCAGAGCACGCCCGACGGCAAGTTCTACTTGAAGATCGAGGAAGAGTGCCTCGCGGCCTGCTGCGGCGCGCCGATGATGATGGTCGACCACGTTTATCACGAGAATCTCACGCCGAAGACCGTCGACGAGATTCTCGATGCCGTGAAGGATTGACACCGTGGCCGAGCGGCAATTCAACCAGGTCTGCTTCGAGACGCTGAAGTACGGTAGCGATTCGCACACGTACGAGACGTATCGCAAGATCGGCGGCTACGAGGTGTGGGAGAAGGTTCTGCGCGGCGAGCTCACGCGCGACACCATCATCGACGAGCTCAAGAAGTCGGGCCTCCGCGGCCGCGGCGGCGCGGGCTTCCCGACCGGCGTGAAGATGAGCTTCATGCCGCGCAACGCGCCGATGCAGAAGTACCTCGTCTGCAATTCCGACGAGAGCGAGCCCGGCACCTGCCACGACCGCGACATCCTGCGCTTCAACCCGCACGCGCTCGTCGAAGGCCTCGCGCTAGAGAGCTTCGCGATCGGTGCGACGGTGGCCTACAACTACATACGCGGCGAATTCATGGCCGAGCCCGTGCCGCGCTTCGAGCAGGCTCTGAAAGAAGCGTACGCGGCCGGGCTGCTCGGCAAGAACATCCGCGGCTCACGTCTAGACATGGACATCTACACGTACGTCGGCGCAGGCGCCTACATCTGCGGCGAGGAGACGGCGCTGCTCGAGTCGCTCGAAGGCAAGCAGGGTAAGCCGCGCTTCAAGCCGCCGTTTCCGGCCAATTTCGGCCTCTACGGCGCGCCGACGACGATCAACAACACGCAAAGCATCGCGTCGATTCCGACGATCTTGCGCAGGGGCGCGCAGTGGTTCGCCGATCTCGGCGTGAAGGGCTCGGGCGGCACGGCGATCTTCTCCGTCTCGGGCCACGTGGAGAAGCCCGGCAACTACGAGCTGCCGCTCGGCATCCCGTTCCCGGAGCTCCTCGAGATCGCGGGCGGCGTGCGCGGCGGGCGGAAATTGAAGGCGGTGATCCCGGGCGGCTCCTCGTGCCCCGTGATCCCTGCCGAGAAGATGATGACGCTCACGATGGACTTCGACACGATCAAGGCCGCGGGATCGGGCCTCGGCACGTGCGCGTCGATCGTCATGGACGAGACCACCTGCATGGTGAAGATGCTGCGCCGCATCTCTCGCTTCTATCACGCCGAGTCGTGCGGCCAGTGCACGCCGTGCCGCGAAGGCACGGGCTGGCTGCACCGCGTGCTCACGCGCATCGTCGAAGGGAAGGGCGCGAAGGCCGACATCGACATGCTCGTCGACGTCGCGAACAAGATCGAAGGCCACACGATCTGCGCGTTCGGCGACGCGGCGGCGTGGCCCGTGCAGAGCTTCATCAAGCACTTCCGCCACGAGTTCGAGTACATGGTCGAGCACAAGGGCCGCAGCATCGTCGACGATCTGCCGTCGGTGGCCGCATGAGCACGCCATCGCCGACAGCGCCGCCGCCGACAGCGCCGCCGCCGGCCGCGCCTCCGCCGCCCGCCGACCCCAACGTCGTGAACATCGAGGTCAACGGCGTGCCGCTCAAGGCGCGCAAGGGCCAGATGATCATCGAGGTGACGGACCAGACGGACATCTACGTGCCGCGGTTCTGCTACCACCCGAAGCTCACGATCGCCGCCAACTGCCGCATGTGCTTGGTCGAGGTCGAGAAGGCGCCGAAGCCGCTGCCGGCCTGCGCGACGCCGGTCGCCGAGGGCATGAAGGTCTTCACGCGCTCGAAGCGCGCGATCTCGGCGCAGAAGGCCACGATGGAGTTCCTGCTCATCAATCATCCGCTCGACTGCCCGATCTGCGATCAGGGCGGCGAATGCGAGCTCCAGGATCTCGCGATGGGATTCGGCCGCGACGTGTCGCGCTACACGGAACGGAAACGCATCGTCAAGGACAAGAACTTGGGGCCGTTGGTCTCGACGGACATGACGCGCTGCATCCATTGCACGCGCTGCGTGCGGTTCGGCGCCGAGATTGCCGGCGTGCAGGAGCTCGGCGTGAACTTCCGCAGCGATCGGAGCGAGGTGGGCACCTATATAGAAAAGAGCGTCGATCACGAGCTGTCGGGCAACATCATCGATCTTTGCCCCGTGGGCGCGTTGAACAACAAGCCGTACCGCTACAGCGCCCGCGCGTGGGAAATGGTCGCGAAACCGCTCGTGAGCCCGCACGACTGCGCCGGCAGCAACCTCTGGGCTCACGTGTTGCGCGGCCGAGTGCGCCGAGTCGTGCCGCGCGAGAACGAAGCGATCAACGAGACCTGGTTGTCCGACCGCGATCGTTTCAGCTGTCACGGCCTCTATGGCGCGGATCGGCTCCTCGCGCCGCGCGTGAAGCGCGACGGAGTGTGGGTAGAGACGGCGTGGCAGGACGCGCTCGCATTCGCCGCGAGCACGTTGAAGAAGGCCACCGAAGGCGGCGGCGCAAGCGGGCTCGGCACGCTCGTGTCTCCGAGCGCGACGCTCGAAGAGGCGTATCTCCTGCAGCGCATCACGCGGTTCTTGGGCAGCGACAACATCGACTACCGGCTCCGGCAGCGCGATTTCCGCGATCAGTCGAACGATCCGAGGGCGCCGCTCTTGGGCTGCGCGATCGCCGAGCTCGACACGCGGCAAGGCATCCTCGTCGTCGGCTCGAATCTGCGTATGGAGGTGCCGATCCTTGCGCACCGCGTGCGGAAAGCCGCGCGCGGCGGCGCGAGCGTCGCGTTCTTGAATCCGGCGCAATACGAGTACTACTTCGAGCCGGCCGCCTACGTCACGGCGCCGGCCGATGCGCTCGTGGCGAATCTGGCCGCCGTGCTCCGGGCGGCGGCGACGGAAGCGGGCACGGCGGTGCCCGCGCATCTCGCGCGCGCCGTCGAAAGCGTCACGGTTACGGACGCGCATCGAGCCGCGGCGCAAGCGCTCGGGCGCAAGCCGGCGCTCGTGCTGCTCGGCCAGATTGCGCAGCGGCATCCGCAGTACGCAGAGCTCCGCGCGCTCGCGGCCGGCGTGGCCGCCGTCACGGGCGCGGCGCTCGGCACGTTGAGCGAAGGCGCGAACGCGGCCGGCGCTGCGCTCGCGGGCGCCACGCCGCATCGCGGCATCGGCGGCAAGCCGCTGCCGAAGGCGGGTTTCGATGCGCGCGCGATGCTCGAGACGCCGCGCAGCGCGTACATCTCGTTCGGCATCGAGCCGACGAAGGACCTGGCCGAAGGCGCCGCCGCGCTGCCGGCACTCAAGCACGCCGCCGTCGTCGCGTTCACGCCGTTCGTCTCCGACGAGCTCCTCGACGTCGCCGACGTGTTGTTGCCGATCGGAACGTTCGCGGAGACCGCCGGCACGTTCGTCAACGCCGAAGGCCGATGGCAGAGCTTCGACGCGGCGGCCGACGCCGTCGGCGACTCACGGCCCGGCTGGCGCGTGCTGCGCGTGCTCGGCAACGAGCTCGAGCTGCCGAATTGCGAGTACCTGCGCCCGAGCGACGTCACGGCGGAGATCGAGCGCGAGCTCGGCTCGGCACGCGCGCTCTCGCCGACCGATGCCGAGTACAAGGGCACGTTCGCGCCGAACGGCCGCGCGGCCGCCGTCGACGGCGCGTCGCTCGACGTGCCGATCTACGCGATCGACGCGCTCGTGCGCCGCTCCGAGCCGCTGCAAGAGACCGTGCAAGGCAGGCAGGGGGCGGCATGAGCGCCATCCTCGACATCGTCATCGCGGCGTGGGCGTGGATCGTCATGGCCTGGCAGAGTCCGCAGGGCGAGTGGCAAGTGCTGGTGGGCAGCGGTGTGAGGATCGTCGCCGTGCTCGTGCCGTTGATCTTGGGCGTCGCGTACTTCACGTACTGGGAGCGCAAGATCCTCGCCTGGATGCATGTGCGCGTCGGCCCGAACCGCGTCGGCTGGAAGGGTCTGCTGCAGCCGTTCGCGGACGTCATCAAGATGCTCTTGAAAGAGATCGTGGTGCCGGCGAATGCCAATCGGTATCTGTTCCTGACGGCGCCCGTGCTCGCGCTCGTGCCGGCGTTCGCGGTCTGGGCCGTCGTGCCGCTGTCCGACACGTTCGTGATCGCCGACATCGACGCCGGCCTCCTTTATGTCCTCGCGCTGACGTCGCTCGGCATCTACGGCGTGATTCTCGCCGGCTGGGCGTCGAACTCGAAGTACGCGTTCCTCGGCGCGATGCGCTCTGCGGCGCAAATGGTGGCTTACGAGATCGCGATGGGCTTCGCACTCGTCGGCGTGCTGATGGCCGGCGGCAGCCTCAACCTGGGCGAGATCATCCTCGCGCAAGAGGGCGCCTACGGCCTCTTCAGCTGGTTCTGGTTGCCGCTCTTTCCGCTGTTCATCGTCTACTTCATTTCGGGCGTCGCGGAGACGAACCGCGCGCCGTTCGACGTGGCCGAGGGCGAGTCCGAGATCGTCGCGGGCTTCCACGTCGAGTATTCGGGCATCGCGTTCGGCCTGTTCTTCCTCGCCGAATACGCGAACATGATCCTGATCACGGCGCTCACCGTCGTGTTCTTCTTCGGCGGCTGGCTCTCGCCGTTCGCGGGCGTGCCGGCTCTCGAGAGCACGTTCCTCGCGGCGCCGAGCATCGGCTGGATGCTCGCGAAGATGGTCGTCTTTTGCTTCATGTTCCTCTGGTTCCGCGCCACGTTCCCGCGCTATCGGTACGACCAGATCATGCGGCTCGGCTGGAAGGTGCTGATCCCGGTGACGATCGTCTGGATCGGCGTAGAGGGCGTGATGGCCGCGCTCGAGATCGGCCCGTGGGCGCAAGCCTAAGGAAGGGCATCATGAGGAACCTGATCAAAACCTTCTTCATGACCGAGCTGCTGAAAGGCATGCGCGTGACGTGGCGGCGGCTGTTCGGCAAGAAGATCACGGTGCAGTATCCCGAGGAGAAGACGCCGCAATCGGCTCGGTACCGCGGGCTGCACGCGCTGCGCCGCTATCCGAACGGCCAAGAGCGCTGCATTGCCTGCAAGCTCTGCGAGGCCGTGTGCCCGGCGCTCGCGATCACTATCGAGAGCGACGTCGGTGCCGACGGCACGCGCCGCACGACGCGTTACGACATCGACCTCTTCAAGTGCATTTATTGCGGCTTCTGCGAGGAAGCTTGCCCCGTCGACGCGATCGTCGAGACCCGCATCCACGAGTACCACATGGAGCGGCCCGGCGAGAACATCATGACGAAGGACAAGCTGCTCGCCGTCGGCGACAAGTACGAGGCGATGATCGCGGCCGACAAGGCCGCCGACGCGGCTTTCCGCTAGAGTTCGACGAAAAAGAAGGAACAAGGGTGCTGATCACGGGGGTGCTGTTCTACGCGTTTGCGGCCGTGCTGGTGGTGGCGGCGCTCGGCGTCATTACGTCGCGCAATCCCGTGCACTCGGCGCTGTTTCTCGTGCTCGCGTTCGTGCAGAGCGCGCTCCTCTGGCTCCTCATCGAAGCGGAGTTCCTCGCGCTCGTGCTCGTGCTCGTCTACGTCGGCGCCGTGATGGTGCTGTTCCTGTTCGTCGTCATGATGCTCGACATCAACGTGGAGGAGATCAGGAAGGGCTTCACGCGCTATCTGCCGCTCGGGGCCGCGGTCGCCCTGATCGTCGTGTTCGAGATCGGCCACGTGGTGTGGTTCAGGAGCCAGGGATTGCAGTTCCTCGCGGCGCCCCAGGGCCAACCGGCCGACTACAGCAATACGAAGGAGCTCGGCAGCCTGCTCTATACGGAGCACGTCTACGCCTTCGAGATTGCGTCCATGATTCTGCTGCTCGCGATCGTCGCGGCCATCACGCTGACGATGCGGCGGCGCCCCGGTCTCAAGGTTCAGGACATCGTGAAGCAGGTGGCCGTGCGGCGCGAGGATCGCGTGCGCATCGTCAAGGTCGAGCCGAGCCGAGAGTCATGACGATCACGACGGCGCACTATCTCGTGTTGGCCGCGATGCTGTTCAGCATCAGCGTCGCCGGCATCTTCCTGAACCGCAAGAACGTGATCCTGCTCTTGATGTGCATCGAGCTCATGCTGCTCGCCGTGAACTTCAACTTCGTGGCGTTCTCGCGGATGCTCGGCGACGCGACAGGTCAAATCTTCGTGTTCTTCATCCTGACCGTAGCGGCCGCCGAGGCCGCGATCGGGCTCGCGATCCTCGTCGTGCTATTCCGCAACACGCGGAGCTTGAACGTCGACGATCTCGACCGGCTGAAGGGCTGAGCGCGTGGAAAACGTCTATCTCGCCATCGTTCTCGCACCGCTGGCCGCGGCCATCGCCGCGGGGCTGTTCGGCCGGTACATCGGCAGGGCGGGGGCGCACTGGGTAACGATCATCGGCGTCACGATCTCGTTCGTCCTGTCGCTCGTGGCGCTGAACCACCACGTTTTCGGCGGTGGCGAGACCTACAACGCCACCGTGTATCGCTGGGCGTCGATGGGCGGCATTTACTTCGAGGTGGGATTCCTCGTGGACCGGCTCACCGTGCTCATGATGACGGTGGTGACGTTCGTGTCGCTCTGCGTGCACGTCTACACGATCGGCTACATGCACGACGACGACGGCTATCAGCGCTTCTTCAGCTACATCTCGCTGTTCACGTTCGCGATGCTGATGCTCGTCATGAGCAACAACTTCTTGCAGCTTTTCTTCGGCTGGGAGGCCGTCGGCGTCGTCTCGTATCTCCTGATCGGCTTCTGGTACAAGCGCCCGACGGCGATCTTCGCGAATCTGAAGGCGTTCCTCGTCAACCGCGTCGGCGACTTCGGCTTTCTGCTCGGCATCGCGGCGCTCGCAATGGCCACGGGCACGCTCGATTACGCGCTGACGTTCGCCGACGCCGAGCGGCTGTCGGGGCTCACGATCGAGATCTTCAGCGGCGTCGAGTGGTCGCTCTTGACCGTCGCTTGCATCTGTCTCTTCGTAGGCGCGATGGGCAAATCCGCGCAAGTGCCGCTGCACGTGTGGCTTCCCGACTCGATGGAGGGCCCCACGCCGATCTCGGCGTTGATCCATGCGGCCACGATGGTCACGGCCGGCATCTTCATGGTCGCGCGCATGTCGCCGCTCTTCGAGCTGTCGCAGACGGCGCTGTCCGTCGTGCTCGTCATCGGCGCCACCACGGCGTTCTTCACGGGCCTGCTCGGCCTCGTGCAGCAGGACATCAAGCGCGTCATCGCGTACTCGACGCTGTCGCAGCTCGGGTACATGACCGTGGCGCTCGGCGCCTCCGCGTACGCGGCCGGCATCTTCCACCTGATGACGCACGCGTTCTTCAAGGCGCTGCTGTTCCTCGCCGCGGGCTCCGTGATCATCGCGATGCACCACGAGCAGGACATCCGCAAGATGGGCGGCCTGCGCAAGCACTTGCCGATCACGTACTGGACGAGCGTCATCGGCACGCTGGCCCTGATCGGCTTCCCGGGCTTCTCGGGGTTCTTCTCGAAAGACGCGCTGATCGAGGCCGTGCACGCCTCGACGACGCCGGGCCACACGCTCGCGTACTGGGCCGTGCTGCTCGGCGTGTTCGTGACGTCGCTCTACAGCTTCAGGCTGCTCTTCGTCGTGTTCCACGGCGAGGAGCGCATGGACCATCACACGAAGGAGCACCTCCACGAGACGCCGTGGGTGGTCACGGGGCCGTTGATCGCGCTCGCGATTCCGTCGGTCGTCATCGGCTGGCTCACGATCGGGCCGGTGCTCTTCGGCGGCTATTTCGACGGGGCCATCGTGAACCTCGAAGGGCAGAACCCGCTCGAGATCGTCGGCGAGGAATTCCACGGTGCGTGGGCGTTCATCCTGCATGGCTTCAGCGGTCTCGCCGTCTGGCTCGCGGCCGCCGGCGCGGCCGCCGCCTGGTTCTTGTACCTGAAGCGCCCCGACGTTCCGGCGCGGCTGATGGGCACGTTCGGCGCGCTCTACACGCTGCTCGCGAACAAGTACTACTTCGACTGGTTCAACGAGAACGTGATCGCTCGCGCGGCGCGCGGGCTCGGCACTGGACTCTGGAAGATAGGCGATCAGGCGCTGATCGACGGCGCCGTCGTCAACGGCAGCGCGCGGACCGTCGGCCTCATCGCCACCGTCACGCGCACGTTGCAGTCCGGATATCTCTATCACTATGCGTTCGCGATGATCGTCGGTCTCGCGGCGCTCGTCGGCTGGCTCGTGTACCGGCCGTAAACGAGTCATGCGATGAGCTGGCCGATTTTGAGCATCGTGGTTTGGCTGCCGATCTTGGGCGGCATCGCCGTCATGGCGCTCGGCTCGGAGCGCGCGCAGCTCGGCAAGCAGGTGGCGCTCGGGGTCTCCATCGTCACGTTCGCGCTGAGCCTCGCGCTCTGGACGGGATTCGATTTCGCCTCGGCGCAGATGCAGTTCGTCGAGAGCGTGCCGTGGATCGAGCGGTTCGGCGCCACCTACGGGCTCGGCGTGGACGGCATCTCGATGCCGCTCGTCCTGCTCACGACGTTCTTGACGCCGTTCGTCGTCGTCGCGGGCTGGCGCGTGATCGAAACGCGGCCGGCGCAGTACTTCGCGGCGTTCTTGATTCTCGAAGGTCTGATGGTAGGCACGTTCGCGGCCACCGACGCGCTGCTGTTCTACGTGTTTTGGGAAGCGATGCTCGTGCCGATGTTCATCATCATCGGCGTGTGGGGCGGGGCGCGGCGAGTGTACGCGACCGTCAAGTTCTTCCTGTACACGTTCCTGGGCTCCGTGTTCATGCTCGTGGCGCTCATCTACATGTACCTGCAGACGGGCGACTACGCGATCGCGTCGTTCCACGACCTGCGCCTCACGATGAACGAGCAGATCCTGATCTTCCTCGCATTCCTGCTCGCGTTCGCCGTGAAGGTGCCGATGTTCCCCGTGCACACGTGGCTGCCCGACGCGCACGTCGAGGCGCCGACGGGCGGCTCGGTGATCCTCGCGGCGATCCTCTTGAAGATGGGCGGCTACGGCTTCGTTCGGTTCAGCTTGCCCATCACGCCGGACGCGAGCCAGGAGCTCGCGTGGCTCATGATCTCGCTGTCGCTGATCGCCGTGATCTACATCGGTTTCGTCGCGCTCGTGCAAGCCGACATGAAGAAGCTCATTGCGTACTCGTCGATCGCCCACATGGGTTTCGTGACGCTCGGCTTCTTCGTGATCTTCGCGGCGACCGACGCAGCGCCCGGCTCCGACGGCGCCCGCCTCGCGCTACAGGGCGGCATGATGCAGATGCTGTCGCACGGTCTGATCTCGGGCGCGTTGTTCCTCTGCGTAGGCGTGCTCTATGACCGCATGCACACCCGCGAGATCAGCGCCTACGGCGGCGTCATCAACACGATGCCGAAGTTCGCGGCGCTGATGGTGCTGTTCGGCCTCGCAAACGCGGGCCTGCCCGGAACGTCGGGGTTCGTCGGCGAGTTCTTCGTGATCCTGGGCACGTTCCACGCGGATCCGTGGCTCGCGTTCCTCGCGGCGACGACGCTGATCACGGGCGCCGCGTTCACGCTGTGGATGATCAAGCGCGTCGTCTTCGGCGAGGTGGCGAACGACCACGTCGCGGCGCTCACGGACGTGGATTCGCGCGAGCTCTGGATGCTGATGCTGCTCGCGATCGCCGTGCTGCTCGTCGGTATTTGGCCGGCCCCGCTCGTCGACGCCATGGACGCGTCGCTCGGCGCGCTCCTGAACCACGTCGCGCAGCCGAAGCTCTAGGGAGGCCTGGGAATGGACTTGAACTACGCCGCTGCCGCCCCGGAGATTTTCTTGAGTCTGGCGATCTGCGTCGTGCTGCTCGTCGACGTGTTCCTGCGCGACGACCAGCGCGAGACGACGTACGTGCTCGCGATGGTTGCGCTGATCGGCACGGCGGGCGTCACGGCGTACTTCGCCGTCACCGAGCCCGTCGTCACGTTCAACGGCAGCTACGTCACGGACCCCGCGAGCGGCGTGCTGAAGATGTTCGCGTACGTGGCGCTCGGCATCACGTTCCTCTATTCGCGCGAGTATCTCGAGAACAACGGGCTTCTGAAAGGCGAGTTCTTCATCCTGGGTCTGTTCGGCCTGCTCGGGATCATGATCATGATCTCGGCGCGCAGCCTCTTGACGCTCTATCTCGGCCTCGAAGTGCTCGCGCTGTCGCAGTACACGCTCGTCGCGTTCAATCGCGACTCCGCGACGTCTGCGGAATCGGCGATGAAGTACTTCGTGCTCGGCGCGATCGCGTCCGGGGCGCTGCTCTACGGCATCTCGCTGCTCTACGGCGTCACGGGCACATTGCAGCTCGACGAGATCGCGGCGCAGATCGGCTCCGAGGAGTTCGGCATCCCGGCGCTTCTCGCGCTCGCGTTCATCATCGTCGGCATCGCGTTCAAGTTCGGTGCCGTGCCGTTCCACATGTGGCTGCCCGACGTCTATCACGGCGCGCCGACGCCCGTCACGCTGTTCATCGGCTCCGTGCCGAAAATCGCCTCGTTCGCGCTCGTCTGGCGCCTCTTGGCCGAAGGCTTGGGCCCGTTACACGACGGCGGCTGGCGCGACATGCTGATCGTGCTCTGCGTGCTGTCTCTCGGCATCGGCAACGTGGTCGCCATCGCGCAGACGAACTTGAAGCGCATGCTCGCGTACTCGACGATCTCGCACGTGGGCTTCATCTTCATGGGCTTCATCGCCGGCAACGAGCAAGGTCTTTCGGCCGCGCTGTTCTACACGTTCGCCTACGTGCTCATGGCGGCCGCGGCCTTCGGCATGATCATCCTGCTGTCGCGCCGCGGTTTCGAGGCGGAGCGGCTAGAGGATTTCAAGGGCTTGAACGCGCGCAGCCCCTGGTTCGCGCTCGTCATGCTGATGATCATGTTCAGCATGGCCGGCGTGCCGCCGTTCATCGGCTTCCACGCCAAGCTCGTCGTGCTCGGTGCCGTGCTCGACGCGGGCCTCGTCTGGCTCGCCGCGCTCGGCGTGCTGTTCGCCGTGATCGGCGCGTACTACTACATCCGCGTGGTCTGGTACATGTACTTCGCTGAGGCAACGGATACGGCGCCGTTGAGCGCGGCGGCCGACATGCGGATCGTCATCAGCGCGAATGCGCTCGGGCTGCTCGTGCTCGGGGTGTTTCCGGGCCAATTGCTCGATCTTTGCGCGCGGGTGCTCGGCGCCTAGCCGCCACGCCTGCTCGTCGATCCGTGGCGCCGCGCTTGCCGGCGCGAAAGCCTGGTTCCGGGCTCCCTGTTGCCTTGCGGCTCATGGGCCGGCCTCTGTATGATGCCGCCTCTCATCCGGTGCGGGGTGGAGCAGCCTGGTAGCTCGTCGGGCTCATAACCCGAAGGTCGCTGGTTCGAATCCAGCCCCCGCTACCAACCTCCCGCGAAGCCGCGCCGGTAGTACCCAGTCCACCAGATCGCACTGCTGAGCTCGCGTCCGCGCGCGCCGTTCGGAGTACACTGGGCTCGAGCCGAACCTTGCACGAGGATCATCTGCAGTCTGACTCGGGTGTTCTGCGCTCGGCGATTCGGGTCTTCGGCGCCGTCGCTTCGACTTCGCCGCTTGCTCTGGCGGCCCCGCCTGCGAACGTCCCGGCCCGGCCGACGGTTGCGGCGCAACGGCCGGCGTACTCTTCGTCGATGTCGGACGGACGGCATGGCTGTCGCTACAAGCCGCTGCCCGGTTCGCGCATCAAGGTTCACGTGTGCGCATTGCAAGATGGGGCCGAGTACCGGATGGACCGTCGCGTCAGGACCATCGCAGCGGTGATTCCCGATTCCGGCGGCGCTCCCATCGCCGCGCGCCGTTGCCCCAGGTCCAGTACTCACGGCTGCCGATTTCCGAAGGCGCCGGCGTTTCGGGCGCAGTGCGGTGCCGTCCCCGACTGCGTCGCGGCTCGAGCGTCTCGTTATCTTCCTCGCGGATTCGCCAATCTGCCGCTCACGATCGTTCCGATGTGTTAGCGTGAGCTATGACTGACGCAGAACTGGAACGAGCCATCCGGCAGGCCGGGTACGACATCGGCTGGGAAGACGTTGCGGGCGACGGAGCAAAGAAAGTCTACGCTCTCCGCGACGGTAAGCGGCACACACAGGCGCACGCCAGCCTTCTTGCGCTGGCCGAGCATTTGGGCCGAGTCGAAAGGCCGGTCGAGTTTATCGACGACAGTGACGGTCTCAAAGCCGTCATGGCGGAGCACGCGAAGGAGCGCAATGCCTTCGTCGTTCGGGTCGGCGCGTGCCGCGTGGCGCGCTTCAGGCAGAACAGGTACGTGCAGCTCGTGAGCGTCGACGGCCATGCGTCCGCGATGTACGAGCTGCGGGCGGATGGCTTGCGTCGCACGAGCAAGAGCAACCTGCCGCCCGAGGTCGTTGCGGCGTTTGCGCTGAGCGCGGGTTGACATTGGCCGGCGCGGGTCTCTGCGGACGTCCGTCACGGTTCGCAGATCCATCCGGCGCTCCGGGCTACATTGCTGTAGACTGGTCGAAGCCGGACCGCTGGCGTTCTCCCGACGCAGGAAAACACGTGAGCTCCTTACGGGAGCGATCCTGCCGTTCTCCGAGGGAAGAAGCGCTTGCAGGGGAATTCGAAAGAATGGGTGCCGTGATTCCGGTGAAGCTCGACCGCGATGCGAGCACCGGCCAACAGCCGCCGCGGCGTATTCGTCGAGATGGGGACGGCCGCGGGCGCCCAGAGCGCGCCAAGTGGACTCCACTTGGCAGACTTCGGCGGACGTCTGTTATCCGTCTACACGGCCCTCGGCCGCGCGGTTGCCCATTGAGCGTGCCGAGCGTGCTATCGACTTCAGGAGCGGGGTAACGCCATGGATTATCGAGTCGAGAGATTGAGAACGCCGGCGGAGTGCGAGATTTTCGCCCAGAACGCAACGGCCCGAAATCACCCGGAGCTTGCGCTCGAAGCGAGACGCAAGGCGATTTACTTGAAGGCGTCGGCGCACGAGACACAAACGCCGGTCGAAGCGGAAGCTCTCGTCGCGGTCTACGCCTACGAAGCGTTGCTGACTCGCAAGAACGGCAAGAAGACGCGCGCCACCTCGACGTGGCAAGCGATCAAGCGCTATGGGATCATCGAGGCCGTCCAGAGAGCCGTGAGCCAGCCTCCGGCCAAAGCCGGCGAAGTCGCACTGCGCGATCTCGGACTGGAAGATCTGGGCTTCGAAGCGCTCGTCCTGCGCCACGAGGCATCGTTCAGTGATGCCGCAGTCAGCACGTCGAGGGCGCGGCTGGCCGAGGCCGCCTGACCTTCCCGGGCCCGCAAGCAGGCTACGGCGTCGGCAACAACGCGGGCCGATTCGGCGGCAAATGCTGATCGATCGCCGTCAGCACCATGCCGACCATCACGTAGTCGCCCATCACCGTCACGAGCTCGACGAGGCCCTTTCGGCCGAATAGCCGCACGGCCTCGGCATAGAGGTCCGAGTCGAGCTTGTGCTCGCGCATGATCTGCCGGCCCACCTTGATGATGACGGTCTCTTCCGGGCTCAAGCCGACGGGCTCGCGGTCGTACTTGATCGTGTCGATCACTTCCTGAGGCGCGCCGTAGCGGAGCGCGGCGGGCTCGTGCGCGGAGTACTCGTACTGCTGTTTGATCTCGAACGCCGCCACGCAGATCGCCACTTCGGTGTGTCGCGGGCTCAGGTCGCCGTTGTAGCGCAAGAAGCTGTTCAAGTCGTGGAACGCGAGCGCAACCTTCGGGCTGTAGAGCGACATCGCGACGGGCCCCGTCGTCGGTACCGGGCCGTCGCCGACGATCTCGTCGTAGACGGCCTTGCCTTCCTCGTCGAGATCGTCGCGCGTGAGCTGAGGCAGCCGCGTCAGCGTCACGGGATTGACGTCGGGCGGCAGCGGAGGCGCTGAGCCTTGTTGAGCAGCCGCGCTGCCCGAAAGCCAAATCCCCGCAAGGATGACCACGATCGCATTCTTGTTCATTGACGCCCTTCCTTCTGGTTCGGATGGTGATTCGCAGGCAGCCCCGCGAATGCCAGTTCAGCACAACCACAACCCGAGAGAAAGACGCGGCCCGAGCGCCGCGAACCTCGCTTGACCGGCATGCGGCGCGGTGCCCATGATCGGCCGGGGAGGGGAGCGCATGCCAACGAATCCCAACGAGACGGACGCGGCACCGCGGCAGGAGGCATCGGAACCGGACACGGCGTTGTCGCGCCGCGAGATGCTGATGATCGGCGCGAGCGGGGCGGCTGCGCTTGCCACGAACGCGCTCGCGCAGGATCGCGGCGCACCGGCAGTCGCGACGGGCTCCGTCGCCGGTCTGCCGTTCCGCGCGTTCGTGCGTCACGGCACCGTCGGCGAAGTGCTCGATCTCGAGCTCCGCGACATCGGCCCCACGCAAGTCGTCGTGCGCACGCGCGGCTCATGCGGCTGCTACACGATCACGGGCAGCGTGCTCGGCAACACGCCGATGCGCGTGCCGACGATCCCGAATCACTCCGGCATGGGCGTCGTCGAGGCCGTCGGCGCGCAGGTGCGGCGCGTTCGCGTCGGCGACCGGGTCCTCGTCTCGGGCACGCCGTGGTGCGGGCTCTGCAAGCAGTGCTTGAGCGGCACGCCCGAGTGGTGCAATTACCTGGCGCCGGGCGGCGTGCCCAACGATCCGATCGCGAGCATGGCCGACGGCACGGGCGTCATCGAGTCCGCCGTCATCGGCGGCTTGAGCGAGATCATCGTCGCGTACGAGGAGTACTGCGTGCCGATCTTCTCGGACTTGCCCGACGTCGAGATCGCGATGCTCGGCGATACGGGCGCGGTCGGGATCGCCGCGACGAGCGTCTACGATCCCGTGCAGATCGGCCAGAACGTCGTGATATTCGGCGCGGGGCCGATCGGCCTCGCGGCCGTGCAGGGCGCGCGCGCGCAGTCGGCCGGCAAGATCATCGTCGTGGAGCCCGTGCGCTACCGGCGCGAGAAGGCGCTCGAGCTCGGCGCGACGACGGTGCTCGACCCGAACGACGATACGGACACGCTCGTCGAGCGCATCCGCGACCTCTGCGCCGCGCGCACGGACCGGCTCGAAGCCGGCGGTCAGACGCGCGGCGGCGGCGGTTTCGTGATGCGCGGCGCCGATCTCGTCGTCGAGGCGTCGGGCCTCGAGCGCTTCCCGCCGGCCGTCGAGCGCGGGCCCGATCCGACAGGGTTGCTCGCGCTGCGCCAAGCCTGGGAAGTCACGGCGCCGGGCGGCAGCCTCGTCACGCTCGCGGTGCAGACTGGCGACATCGCGTTCCCGGCTTCCACGTTCTGCCTGTCCGGCAAGCGCATCTACGGCGGGCAAATGGCCGGCATGAACGTGATGCGCGACACGGAGCGGTTCATCACGGCGATCGAGAACGGCGCAATCGACATGAGCGAGCTCGTCACGTCGACGCGGCCGCTCGACGAAGTCAAAGAAGCGTTCCAGAGCGTCGCCGACCGCACCGAGCTCGGCGTCGTCATCACGTTCCCGTCATGAGCAAGCGAGGGTGTTCACGATGAAGCTGATTCGATCATTGGCTCTAATGGCGGCGCTCGTCGTCGTGCTTTGCCCATTGGAGGCGGTGCAGGCGCAGGCAGCCGAAAGGCCGCGTGCGTCGCCGAAGCCGGGCGACACGTTCAAGGAGTGCCGCAACTGCCCCGAGATGACGGTGCTGCCGGCCGGCAAGGTCGTGATCGGCTCGCCGCCGAACGAGCCGCTGCGCAGAGAGAACGAGGTGCAAAAAGAGATTACGTTCGCGCGGCCGTTCGCGATCGCGACGACGGCCGTGACGTGGGACCAGTGGGAAGCGTGCGTGCGCGACCGCTGGTGCGACGGCATCGCGATCGACACGGCGCTCAGAGCCGGGCAGAACGGCGAGCCGAATCCGGACTACCGAGACTACGGGCGAGGCACGCGACCCGTGGTCGGCGTGAGCTGGTACGACGCGCAAGCGTTCGCGGGCTGGTTGAACTGGAAGACGGGCGAGGACGACGCCTATCGCCTGCCGTCCGAGGCCGAATGGGAGTACGCCGCGCGCGGCGGCACGACGACGGCGTTTCCGTGGGGTGACGAGCTCGACCACGACTACGGCAACTTCGGCAAGGCCGACGGCGGGCTCGGCGGCAAGGCCGAAGGCCGTGACCGGTGGGTCGACGAGACGGCGCCCGTCGCGTCGTTCCCGCCGAACGCGTTCGGCCTCTACGACATGCACGGCAACATCTTCGAATGGACCGAGGATTGCTACGAGGCCGACCGCGCGCACACGCCGGCCGACGGGTCCGCGAACAAGGAAGGCAACTGCGCGAACCGCGTGTTCCGCAACGGAACGTTCATGAGCAACCCGTACATGCAGCGCTCGGCGCGGCGCGGTGCGCCGTATCCCGCGACGCTGCGCGGCCGCAACTACCTGGGATTCCGCGTCGCGAAGACGCTGCCCTGAGCTCGGCGCGTTACTCCGCGCACTCGAAGCTCGCAGCGTCGTTCGGGTCGCCGGCGCCTTTGTAGCGCGGCAACGCAGGGTAAGGGCACAAGGGGCGCGACAGCGGCGAGTCCTGCTTCGTCGCGAGCAGCGACTGCGGCGCGACGCCGCGCTCGACCCAGTTCTCGAGCGCCGTCAACGCGTCGAAGCGATCGGGTCCGGGCCCGCCGCCGCAGTGCAGCACACCGGGCGCGAGGAACAGGCGCACGTTGTCGCGGGCGGCGGGCACGGCGTCCAGCACGGCATCGTAGTACTCGATCGTCGAAAGCGGGCTCGGCCCGGGATCGTTGAAGCCGTGCCAGAGCAAGAGCTTGCCGCCGCGCTGTACGAACGGCGCGATGTTCGGGTTCTGCTGGTGCACCTCGGCGGCCGCGATGCCGCCGTCGAGCACTGCAAAGTCGCGCTCCGGATCGAACGTCATGAAGTCGTAGTCGCGGTCGCCGACGGCGATGTACGCCATGAACGGCGCGCCCAAGATCGCATTCAGCCCGCGCGGCTGGTTCGGCGTGCCGATCATGCGCGCGGCCCAGTCGCTTTCGCCGCCGCGCATCAGCGGCATCGCGGCATAGCGGCCGTCGCGCATGCGCACGCCCGAGTACACCTCGCGAACCGTCTCCACCTGCTTGGGCGACAGGCACGCGCCGCCCGAAGCGGCCGGCGGGGCCCCGCACTCGAGCTCGGCGGGATCCCAATCGCAGGTGCGCGGGTCGGTCAGGATCCCGTCGGCGACGCCGTCTTTGGCGTCGCAAGCGGCGAGCACGGCGTCGCGGATCGACGGCACGTGTTGCGGATCGAGGTTGCTGCCCGGGCGCGCGTGGAACATCTGCACGCGCAGCATCGCGTTCGAGTAGGTGACGGGCGTGTAGACGGGCGCGCCCGCGATCACGCCGTCGTAGTCGTCGGGATAGCGCTGCACCTCGGCGAGCCCTTGGCGGCCGCCCGTGGAGCAGCCCTGCCAGTAGGCGCGCAGCGGCGCGCGGCCGTAGCGCTCCTCGGCCACGAGCTTGCCGATCACGGTGGCGAGGTGCGTCGCGCGGTGGCCGAAGTCCACGATGCCTTCGACGTTGCGCCGGCCGTCCTCGCCGATCGCGAACGACGGATCGAGCGCGCCCGCGCTCGCATGCCCGAGGTCGTTCTGGATCACGGCGTAGCCGCGGGTCAAGCCCTCCGCCGCGGCCTCGGCCCGCACGTTGCCGGCGAAGCCGCCGCCGCCGATGCCGAGTACCTTGCCGTTCCAGCCCGCCGGCAGCCGGAAGACGGCGCCGATCCGCGATCCGCTCGTTGGTGAAATCGTGGCGCGAACCTCGCAGTGAGCCGGCACGCCGCTCGCCGTATCGGCGGAGATGTTCGCCGCCGAGACGATCGTCGTGTGCTCGAGCTCGAGCTCCGCAAGGGGAGCGCAGGCGTCCTGCGCCGCGGCGCCGCCCGCGGCGAGGCCCGCCATAGCGGCCACGAGCTTCGTATATCGAGCGCGCATGACTCCTCCCGTCGACTACCCGGCAGTCTACGCGCGTGCCACGTCAGCCGCGGCGCCGGCGGCTGCCGCGAAGACTCCGATCGGGCTTCTCATGCGGCTTCCCCGTGCGCCGGTTAAGCCGGCAAGGTGTTGAATGTGAAAGTCATTTGTGTCGAAGGTGTAGCGAACCACGACAGCCCCGAGTCATGCGCAGTGGCGGGTAACCGCCGCGGCGAAGCGT
>Ga0073934_10004003_pt1 | contig 25416 bp, 24 predicted proteins | sample LarsenN4metaG_FD_76834 | JGI IMG/M metagenome (GOLD analysis project Ga0073934, IMG submission 76834) | Hot spring sediment bacterial and archeal communities from British Columbia, Canada, to study Microbial Dark Matter (Phase II) - Larsen... ... | reverse complement strand
CGCCGAACCCGGGCCGCTCGAGCGCCGGGGTGGGCGTGGACGGGCTGCTCGACGTCCGCCGGATCGCGTTCCGCGCCACCTGGCGCGGGCTCGGCCAGCGGCGTTCGCTCAACTTCCTCAACCGGGCGCCGGGGAAGAACGGGATCGCGCTCTTCACCCCGGACTGGGGCTCCGCCACGCCGCGGCTTTCGGGCGCGCTGGTGGCCACGCTCGCGCCCTTCCCGGCGGCTGCGCCGAACACCGACCTGCAGGCAACCGTCACCGCGCTCTCGCGGGAGGACCCGGTCGCGCTCGGGCCGGGGACGGCCGCGCTCGTCGCCCGAGGGAGCGCGGCCGGGCGGCTGGAGCAGGAGGCTCCGCCCGGGACGACGGTGACGATCCGGCTCATCCTGCAGCCAGACTGGGCGACCGTCACGGATGCGATCGGCGGAGGCCCCGTCCTCGTCCGCGAGGGCAAGCCGGTGTACCGCTCGAACGAGGCCTTCACGACGGCCCAGCTCGCCCCGCGCGGCCCGCGGGCCGCCGTCGGCCAGCGGGCCGACGGCGCCATCCTGCTCGTGGCCACGGACGGTCGCCAGCCCGGCTACTCGGTGGGGATGACGAACTTCGAGCTGGCTCTCGCCCTCGTCCGTCTGGGGGCCGTCCGGGCGATGGCGCTCGACGGCGGGGGCTCGGCAACGCTTGCCTTCGAAGGGACGCTCCTGAACCGGCCCTCCGACGGCACCGAGCGCGCGCTCGCGGACGCCCTCCTGCTCCAGTACTACGGCGTGTACGCGCCCCCGCCCGCCGAGCCCGTGGTCTCGCCCAACGGCGACGGCGTGGGCGAGACGCAGCGGCTCGCCTTCAAGGTCGTGCGTCCCTCCGAGGTGACGGTGACGCTGACCGGGCCCGACGGGTCGGTCGCCTTCCAGGAGACGGGATCCCGGGAGCCGGGCGTGTACGAGGTCCCCTTCCCGCCGCCCCCAGCGCCGCCGCCCCCGGTCGAGGGCGAGCCCGTGCCTCCGCCTACGCCGGCCGAGCCTGCGCCGCCGGCGGAGGGCCGCTGGACGTTCACCGTCGCGGGGACGGACGACCAGGGGCTCCCCTCGGTGGCGCAGCGGCGCTTCTGGGTGAACGCGACGCTCGGCTTCCTCCGCGTCCAGCCCGAGCGTCTGCTCCTGCCCCCGGGTGGCCGGAGCGCGACGATCCGCTGGACCCTGGCGCGTCCGGCCCGCGTGCGCGTGACCGTGGAGACGCCCGAGGGCATCCTCCTGCGCACCCTGGTCACCGGGCGCCTGGAGCCGGGCGAGCAGGTTGCCCTCTGGGACGGTCGGGGACGCGACGGGAAGCTCGTCGGCGGAGGGCGCTACCTCGTCCGGGTCGCTGCCGCGAACGAGCTCGGCACGGTCGCGCTCGACCGTGAGCTCCGGGTGCGCCGGATCGCCGGCGCGCGGCGCTGAGGGCACGCCGGCCCCGTCCGTAGACTGCTGCGGTGGCGCTCGCTTCCGTCCTCTCCGAGCTGACCGACGCCGTGACGGGCGCGATCGGCGACCACGGGCTGTACGCGGTCTTCCTGCTCATGCTGGTGGACGCCGTGCTGCCGGCGGCGAGCGAGGTGGTGATGGTCTACGGCGGCGCCGTCGCCGCCGGCGCCTTCGCGGGCCAGGAGGTCGTCTTCTTCGGACGGACGATCGAGGAGGGTCTCCCCGCCTACCTCGCCGTCGCCCTCGCCGGGACGCTCGGGTACACGGTCGGAGCCGTCGCAGGCTGGGCGATCGGGCTCTACGGCGGGCGTCCCTACCTGGAGCGCCACGGGCGCTGGCTGCACCTGGACGCCGACAAGCTCGACCGGGCCGAGCGCTGGTTCGTCCGCTGGGAGGACTGGGCCGTCTTCCTGGGGCGGCTGACCCCGGTCGTCCGCTCCTTCGTCTCGGTGCCCGCAGGCGTGCTGGAGGCACGCGTCGTGCGCTACACGCTGCTGACGCTGGCCGGCTCGGCGCTCTGGTGCTTCGCCTTCGCCGGCGCCGGCTGGGCGGCTGGAGCAAGCTGGGAGAGGCTTCACCACACCTTCCGCTACCTGGACGTGGCAGTCGCGGTCGCGATCGCCGCCGGCATCGCGTGGCTTCTCCTGCGGGCCGTGCGCCGGCGCCGGGCCGCGGCGGGAGCGGCCCGGAGCGGCTGACCCCAACGGGGTGCGGCGGGATCCGGCGGCGTCGCCCGGCTACACTCGCCGCCTGTGACCGCGCGTCCGGAACCGATCCCGCTGGTCGACGTGAAGGCGCAGTACGCGCCCCTGCTTCCAGACCTCGAGGAGCGCTTCGCCGCCGTGCTCGCGTCGGGCAGGTTCATCCTCGGGCCGGAGGTCGAGGCCTTCGAGCGGGAGGCGGCCGCCTTCCTCGGCGTCCCCTACGCGATCGGGGTCGCCAACGGGACGGACGCGCTCGTCCTCGCCCTGGAGGCGATGGGGATCGGGCGCGGCGACGAGGTGATCTGCCCGGCCTTCACCTTCTACGCGACCGCGGAGGCGATCGTGCGCGCCGGCGCCACGCCCGTCTTCGCGGACATCGACCCCGACACGTTCAACCTCGACCCGGAGGACGTCGCCGCCCGGATCACGTCCCGGACGAGGGCGATCGTCTGCGTGCACCTCTTCGGCCGGCCCGCTCCGCTCGCCGAGCTGGCGGCGCTCGGGCTCCCGCTGGTCGAGGACGCCGCGCAGGCGTTCGGGGCGGAGGGCGTCGCCGGCGCGGGCGTGTGCTCCACCTTCAGCTTCTTCCCGACCAAGAACCTGTTCGCGCTCGGCGACGGCGGGCTCGTCGCCTGCCGGGACGAGGAGGTGGCCGAACGCGTGCGCATGCTGCGCTTCCACGGCTCGCGCGACAAGCAGACGTTCGAGCTGGTTGGCACGAACTCACGCCTGGACGCGCTGCAGGCGGCCTTCCTGCGCGTCTTCCTGCCCCGGCTGGCCGGCTGGAACGCGGCCCGCCGGGAGGCGGCGGCACGCTACGCCGAGCTGGGGCTCGGCGAGGCGGTCGAGCTGCCGGCAGACGATCCCGCTCACGTCTACCACCTGTACGTCGTCCGCACGGCCCAGCGCGAGCGGATTGCGCGGGCGCTCGAGGCAGCCGGGATCGCGAGCGCCGCCTACTACACGACGCCCCTCCACCTCCAGCCCGCGCTCGCCTTCCTCGGCTACGCGCGCGGCTCCCTCCCGGAGACGGAGCGCGCGGCGGCGGAGAACCTGGCCCTGCCCATGTGGGGCGGGATCGGCGAGGAGGCCCAGCGCCGGGTCGTCGACGCCGTCAGGGCCGCGGCCGGCGTTCCGGCGTAGCGCATGCGCTTCCCGGTTCTGAGACACCGCCTCTGGCAGATCGCCGTCGATGCGGGTCTCGTCGCCTTAGCGTGGGTCCTCTCTTGGTACGTGCGCTTCGAGGGAGACTCGCGTCCGCGCTACTACGACCGCTACCTGGACTGGGACGTCGTGCTCCTCGCGGTCGGGGTCGCGCTCCCCGTCTTCGTCGCCTTCGGCTTCTACAACCGCTGGTGGCGGTACGTCTCGACCCGCGACATGTGGGGCGCCGTCCGCGGCGTGCTCGCCGCCGTGATCGCGACCTTCGTCGTCTTCGCCGTCCTCGACTTCCACCCGGCCAAGGTCCCGCGCGGGATCTGGATCGTCGATGCGCTCCTCCTGCTCGCGTTCGTGTCCGGCTCGCGCCTGCTCGCCCGCACCCTCATCGAGCGGCCCGCTCCCGGTACCATCGTCGCCCGCGGCAAGGAGGTGCTGATCGTGGGCGCGGGCGACGCCGCGCAGCTGATCCTGCGCGAGCTGCTCCGCAACCCGGCGCTCGGGTACACCCCGATCGGCCTGGTCGACGACGACCCGCGCAAGCGCAACCTGCGCCTGCACGGGGTCCGCGTGATCGGGACCACCGCCGAGCTGCCCGCGCTGCTGCGCGAGCGCCGCCCGGACGAGCTGCTGATCGCCATCCCCTCGGCCTCGGGTGAGGTCCGGGAGCGGATCGTCGAGGTCGCCCGCGCCGAGAAGGTCCCGGTGAAGACGCTGCCCGGCCTGCACGAGCTGATCGCGGGCGACTACAACCTCGCCGTCCAGATCCGGCCGGTGGAGGTCGAGGACCTGCTCGGCCGCGAGCCCGTCGAGGTCGATCTCGACTCGATCGCCGGCTACCTGACCGGCGAGGTCGTGCTCGTCAGCGGCGCCGGCGGCTCGATCGGGGCGGAGCTCTGCCGGCAGATCGCGCGGGTCGAGCCGACGCGGCTCGTCCTGGTCGACAACGGCGAGCCGGGCCTGTTCGAGATCGAGCGCGAGCTGGTCGACGAGCGGGGCTTCCACGCGACCGCGGCCGTGCTCGCCGACGCGGGCAACCGGACGAAGATGCAGCAGGTCTTCGACAAGTACCGGCCCGGGGTCGTCTTCCACGCCGCCGCCTACAAGCACGTCCCCATGATGGAGGCGAACCCGCTGGAGGCGGTGCGCAACAACACGCTGGCGACGCGGGTGCTCGCAGACGTGGCCGTGGAGCACGGCGTCGGGCGCTTCGTCCTCGTCTCCACCGACAAGGCCGTCAACCCGAAGACGGTGATGGGGCAGTCGAAGGCGCTCTGCGAGTGGATCGTGGAGGCCTGGGGCCACCGGCCGGACGTGGAGACGCGCTTCTGCGCCGTCCGCTTCGGGAACGTCCTCGGGTCGTCGGGGAGCGTGATCCCCATCTTCCGCCGCCAGATCGCCCGCGGCGGGCCGGTGACGGTGACGCACCCCGAGATGACCCGCTACTTCATGACCATCCCCGAGGCGGTGCAGCTCGTCGTCCAAGCCGGCGCGATCGGCGGGCGGGGCCAGATCTACGTCCTCGACATGGGCGAGCCCGTGCGGATCGTCGACCTCGCGGAGACGATGATCCGGCTCTCCGGCAAGGAGCCGGGAAGGGACATCCGGATCGAGTTCGTCGGCGCCCGTCCGGGCGAGAAGCTGCACGAGGAGCTCTGGTCGGAGACAGAGACGGTCGTCCCCTCCGAGCACGAGGCGATCCTCCTCGTCACCCGGCCGCCGATCGACCCCGACTGGCTGGAGGACGAGCTGGACGCCCTCGCCCGCCTCGTCGAGGCGGGGGAGACGCTGGAGCTGATCGGCCGACTGAACGCCGCCGTCGCGTCGCCCCGCCGCCTGGCCGCTCCGGCCGGGACCCCGGTCGGAGAGGCGCCGGCCGCCGGCTGATCAGCGGCGGTCCGGCCCGCCGATCTCGAGGGCGCGCAGGAGGTCGACGATCGAGAGGATGCCCCGGAGGCGCCCGTCCTCGACGACGAGGGCGCGGCGCATCTCCGAGCCTCCCACCTCGGAAAGCACCTCCACCACCGGCGTGTCGGGGCGCAGGACGGGGACCCTGGAGAGGGGGAGCATCGAGTCGGCCACGTGCCGCGTCTCCCACTCGCTCCGGGGAACCGAGGCGAGGGCCTTGAAGGGGAGGAGCCCGACGGGAGCTCCGTCCTCGACCACCGGGTACGTGGTGTAGCGGGCGCGCCAGGCGACCTGGTCGACCACGTCCGAGAGGGTCATCTCCGGCCGGACGACGACGGGGTCGGGGCTCATCAGGTCGCGGACGCGGACCCCGGCCAGGCGGGCCTCGGCGCGCCGCTGCCCCGCCTCGGCTCCCGCCGCCTGGAGCAGGAACCAGCCGATGAAGGCGAGCCAGATGCCGCTCGTGACGTCGCCGGCGAGGAGCAGGGCCGCGCCGACGCCGATCATGGCGAAGGAGGCGACGCGGCTGACGGCGACGGCACGCCGCGTCGCACGCTCGGGGTCGCCCGAGAGCAGCGCCAGCGAGGCGAGCAGGATGCGGCCGCCGTCGAGCGGGAAGGCGGGGACGAGGTTGAAGACGAGCAGAGCGAGGTTGACGTAGCCGAGCCAGGCGGCGACGGCGTCCGCCGCCTCGGGCAGGCCGAGCCAGGCGGCGACGGCGACGAAGGCGAGCCCGAGCGCGAGCGAGACGAGCGGCCCGGCGATCGCGATCCGCAGCTCGGCGCCGGGGCCGGGCGCGCGCCCGGTCATCTTCGCCACGCCGCCGAGCATCCACAGCGTGATCCCCTCGATCTCGACCCGCTCGCGCCGCGCCTGCACCGCGTGCCCGAGCTCGTGCAGGAGGATGCAGGCGAAGAAGAGGAGGGCGGCGACGATCCCCATGGCCAGGTGCGTCCCCGAGGAGAGGTCCGGGTTCGTGCTCGGGAAGACGGCGCCGGCCAGGGTCCAGACGATGAGGACGGCGATCACGAGCCAGCTCCAGTTGATCCCGATGCGGATCCCGAAGACGCGGCCGAGGATGATGGAGTCGGTCACGCGCCGATCGTAGACGCAGCGAGGGCGCAGGCGGATGGGGGCGCGCTCGCGGCCGGGGTCAGAGGGCGCTGAGGAGGAGGTCGAGGAGGAGCGCTGGGTCGCGCTCGACCCGTGCCCCCGCGCCGGGCGCGCGCTTCTCCAGCACGAGGTCGCCGGCGGCGTGCAGCGGGCGCAGGCGTCCCGCGCGCACGAGGGCCTCGTCCACGGCGCCCAGCGGGCCGGCGAAGACGGTGTAGACGGGGACGCCGAGCGCGACCGCCTCGCGGTTCATCGTCCCTCCCGCCGAGACGACGAGGTCGGCGAGCGCGACGAGGCTCTGCCCGTCCACCGCGTGCTCGGGGACGACGAGCGAGGGGAGGGCGAGCGCCCGGATCGCCTCGCGTTGCTCGCGGGTGCGGGGCAGGACGACGGCCTGGACGGCGGGGTCGGAGCCGAGCCGGTGGAGGACGTCGGCGAAGAGGGGGTTGCCGTGCCGGTGGTAGAGGGAGACCTCGGGCGGAGTGCGCACGACGGCCAGGACGCGCTCGCGGTCGAGACCGAGCTCGCCGAGCACCGCGGTGTCGGGCTCGAGGCCCGCGAGGTAGTACTCCTCCTTCAGCCCTGGGTAGCGGCGGACCTTGCGCGCCGGGGCGCCCAGCCGGTCGAGCCGCTCCTGCGGGATCGCCTCGGGCACGACGACGCGACGTGCGGCGCGGCAGCCGAGGCTGTGCTGCACGCGGGCGAGCTCGTAGTCGAAGGCGTACGCGGCCGGAATGCCGAGCGAGCGGGCGACCAGCGGCAGCTCATGCGACGCGTGCGAGAGCGCGAGCGCGAACCCGCGCCCGCGGGCGAAGCGGCACAGCGCGGGCAAGCGCCTGGCCAGCGCGCGACCCTTGCCCCACGCGCCTGCACCGCCGTGGGCCGGGCCGACCACCTCGTGCGGGATGCGGTGCAGGTGGAGCAGCTCCAGCGTCTGCGCGTAGTCCCGGGTCGTCACCTCGACCTCGTGGCCCCGCGCCTCGAGCAGCGAGAGCAGGGGGCGCCAGAACGGAACCTGCGGCGAGTTGGAGATGTCGACCCAGACGCGCACCACCTGACCCTAACCGTCCACCGGCGGATAAGGTTTGCTTATGGACACGCGGCAGCTCGCCGCCTTCTGCGCCGTCGTCGAGCGGCGCAGCTTCTCGCAGGCCGCGGAGCGGCTGGGCGTGACGCAGCCCGCCGTCTCCCTGCAGGTGCGCGCCCTCGAGCGGCGGCTCGGCACCCAGCTCCTCGACCGCTCGGGCCGGCGTGTGGAGCCGACCGAGGCGGGCCTGCGCCTCTACCGGGGCGCGCAGCGCCTCCTCGCCCTGGAGGAGCAGATCGTCGCCGACGTCGCCGCGAGCGGGGCGGGCGAGCTGACCGGCGATCTCCGCCTGGGCGCCTCGACCGGGCCGGCCGCGATCGCCGTGCCGGTGCTGCTGTGCGAGTTCCAGCGCGCCAACCCCGGGACGCGGGTCTTCCTGACCGTCTCCGATACGCACACGATCGTGGAGCAGGTCGCCGGACGGGAGCTGGAGCTCGGCATCGTCGGGGCCGCCCGCCGCCACCGCGGCGTGCGCTTCGAGCCGTTCTTCTCCGACCAGGTCATCCTCGCCTGCCCGCCCGGGCACCGCTTCGCCGGCCGGACGGTCACCCTCGAGGAGCTGCGGGAGGAGACCCTCATCCTCATGCAGGAGGGAGCAGGCGTCCGCCAGATCGTCGAGGACGCGCTCCGGCGCCGGGGCGTGCGCCTGCGCGACCTCGACGTCCGGCTCGAGCTGGGACTGCAGGAGTCGGTCCGGCGCGCGGTGGAGGCCGGCTACGGGGTGACGTTCATCTCGCGGACGGCGGTCGAGGCGGATCTCGAGGCGGGCCGGCTCGCGGAGGCGCGGGTGCAGGGGCTCGAGGCGACGCGCGAGATCTCCCTCGCCTCCGCCGCGGGGCGGGCGCGCTCCCGCGCCGCCGATGCGTTCGTCGCGTTCGCCCGCGCGAGGCTGGCGGGATGATCGTCCGCTTCGGCCTCGAGCACCTCGGTCCCGTGCTCGGGGAGCTCGGCTGCGCCCGCCCGCTGCTCGTCACGAGCGAGCGCTTCGCCGGGCTCGAGCTGCCGGTCGCGGCCCGCTTCACGGGCGTCCGCCGGCACGCCCCGCTCGACACCGTCGCGGCGGCCACCCGTGCCGCCGAGGGCGCGGACGGGCTCGTCGGGCTCGGCGGCGGGAGCGCGATCGACACCGCGAAGGCGGTCTCGGCCGCGACCGGCCTGCCGCTCGTCGCCGTTCCCACCACGTACGCAGGAGCGGAGTGGACGCCCTACTTCGGGCTGCGCGACGAGGCGCGCGGCGTCAAGGCAGGGGGGAGCGGAGCGCGGACGGCCGCAGCCGTGTACGAGCCCGAGCTGACGCTCGCGCTCCCGCTCGGGGAGACGGTGGGCACCGCGCTGAACGCGCTCGCTCACTGCGCCGAGGCGCTCTACGCAGGCCCGCACGCAGACGCCGTCGCCGGCGCCCGGCTGATCGCCCGTCACCTGCCGGCCGTCGTCGAACGGCCCCGCGACCTGGCAGAGCGGGCCGGCCTGCTGCGCGGAGCGATGCATGCGGGCAAGGCGCTCGGCGAGCGCGGCCTCTTCCTCGCGCACGCGCTCGCGCAGGCGCTCGGCGGCCGCTACGGGCTCCCCCACGGGGCGCTCAACGCGCTCTGCCTCGCGCCCGCGCTGCGCTTCAACGAGCCGGCGGTGCCGGGTGCGCTCGCCGCCCTCGCGGAGGCCCTGGGGGTGGAGGACGCTCCCGTCGAGGTGGAGCGGCTGGCGGCGCTGGGGGGCTTCCGGCGGCTGCGCGACCTCGGCATCCCCGAGGACGATCTGGCCGCCGTCGCGGCCGAGGCCGCCGCCCGGCCGGGCGCGCGCGCCAACCCTCGGCCGGTCTCGGCGCAGGACGTCGAGGCGCTGTACCGCTCCGCCTGGTGAGCTTGACGGACCGCCGCCGGAGGCGGACGATGAGCGGGTGTTCGTCGAATACGCCGGCCTCGTCTCGGCGCTGGCGCTGCTCTCGGCGACGCTGAGCGGCGCCTTCGGCCAGAACGTAGGCGCCCTCTTCGCCTCCGACTCGGCCGCGGTCGTCGCCGCCGGCAAGGCCGCGCGTGCGCAGGGCGTGCCGCCGCGAGGCGCGAAGGCGGCGTACAAGCGCGCGCCGTACGCGAAGACCCCGCTGCGCTACCTCTACGCCCTGGGCTGGATCGGGGGCACGAAGAACCGCGCCCAGTGTGCCCTCTCCTCGCTCAGCGAGGACGCCGCCCGCCGGCAGGCCGAGCGGGAGCTGCGCGCCAAGCCGGCGCTCGTCGCCCAGCTCCGCCGGCGCGCCGTGACCGTGCCCGCGGCGGCGAGGGCGCTGGTCGCGGGCTTCGTCTCCGCCTGCTCCTGAGTCAGGCGGCCTCGGGCGCGGGCGGCCGCCGGCGCCCGCCGAGCACGCGCCGCAGGCTGACCACGCCGAGCACGCTCGTGCCGTCCACGACCGGGAGGTGCCGGAAGCCGTGGTCGAGCATGATCTGCGCCGCCTCCTCGAGCTGCATCTCAGGCGGCGCCGTGACCGGGTCGGAGGTCATCCACTGCCTGACCCTGGCCTCGCTCGTGTGGACGCGCGAGGCCATCGCCCGGAGCATGTCCCGCTCGGTGAGGATGCCGATCAGGCGGCCGTGGTCCTTGACCACGACCGCGCCGACGTTCGCGCGCGTCATCTGCTCGGCGACCTCGCCGAGCGTGTCCTCGGGCGCGACGGTGATGAAGGTCGGCTTGACGATCTCGGCGAGCGTGGCCACGGGCCGAGTCTAGCCGGTTGCGGAGGCCGGCGTCCGTCGGCGGGGGCGGGCGCAGGAGATAAGCGAAGATAATGACAGGAATAAGACTTTCCGCTAGGATGCGGCCCGTGCGCGCGGAGTCCTCGTTCGACGTCCTCGTCGTGGGCAGCGGCGCCTCCGGGCTCGCAGCCGCCGTCTCCGCCGAGCGGGCGGGGGCGCGTGTGGCTCTGGCGACGAAGACGACCTTGCAAGCCTGCAACTCGGCGAAGGCGCAGGGCGGGATCCAGGCGGCGCTGGGCGAGGACGACTCGCCGGAGATCCACGCCGAGGACGTGCTGCGTAGCTCCCACGGCACCGCCGACCCGCGCCTGGTCGAGATCCTGACCGGCGAGGCGCCCGCCGCCATCCGCTGGCTCGAGGAGGCGGGGGTGGCGTTCACCCGCGAGAACGGCGGGTACCGGCTCGCCCGCTGCGGAGGCGCGACCCGGAGGCGGCTGCTGCAGGTGGGGGACCGCACGGGACATGCGATCACGAAGGCGCTGCGGGAGGCGTACGAGGCCGGCTCGGGGACCGTGCTCGAGCGGCACACGCTCGTTGCGCTCGAGCCCGGCGAGAACGGCTGGAGAGCGTCCTTCCGGACCGCCGACGGCGCGACGAGCGGCCTGACCGCCGGCACGGTCGTGCTGGCGGCGGGGGGACGCTGCTACGCCGAGGCCGCGGCGCGCGGCGAGCTCTCCACCAATCACCCGAATGCGACCGGTGAGGTGACCCGCATCGCGCTCGAGGCGGGCGCCGAGGCCCGCGACCTGGACGCGCTCCAGTACCACCCCAACGGCGGGGCTTGGCCGCCGACGCTGCAGGGCTACTCGATCCCGGAGACGACGCGCGCCTACGGGGCGGTGCTGCTCAATGCCGACGGCGAGGAGTTCACCGACTCGCTGGGGCCGCGGGACGAGGTCGCGCAGGCGATCGTCGAGGAGGTGGCGAAGGGGAAGGGCGTGCTCACCCCCGACGGCCGGCCGGCGGTCTGGCTGGACACGACGCGGATCGCGCCCGAGGACGCGGCCGTCTCGCTCCCGTACATGCTGCGGCGCTACCGCGCCGCCGGGATCGACCCCCTCGCCGAGCCGATCTACACCTACCCCGTGCTCCACTACCAAAACGGCGGCCTCGTCATCGACGAGCACGCGGAGACGACGCTCGAGGGCGTCTTCGCCTGCGGCGAGATCGCCGGCGGCACGCACGGGCGCAACCGGATGATGGGCAACAGCCTGCTCGAGTGCGTCGTCTTCGGCCGGCGCGCCGGCCGGGCAGCGGCCGAGAAGGCGAAGGCGTGAGCACGGAGGCGGCGATGACGGCTCGCTCGCTGCGCGATGTGGTCGAGGACACGGCCGCGCACCTGTACGTCTGGGCCCTCAAGGACATCCCCCAGGACCTGCGCGACGCGCTCGGCGCGGCGCGGGCGCGCGAGACCTCGGTCACGGGACAGCGCGTGCTGGAGACGATCGTCCGCAACGTCGAGGTGGCCGAGCAGGAGCGCAACCTCGTCTGCCAGGACACGGGCATCGCCGTCTACTACTGCCGCGTGGGCGAGCGCTTCCCGCTGCACCCGGCGCGGATCTACGAAGCGCTGCGGGCGGGCACCGAGCGCGCCACCCTCGAGCACCCGCTGCGCTCGAACACGGTGCACACGCTGACGCGCGAGAGCACGGGCGCAAACGTCGGCTTCCGTGTCCCCATCGTGCACTGGGACTTCGTGCCCGACTGGGACGGCCTCGACGTCAAGTGCGTCCCCAAGGGCTCGGGCTCCGAGAACATGAGCTTCCTGAAGATGTGCGTCCCCGCCGACGGGGTCCGCGGGATCAAGCGCTTCGTGCTCGACTCGATCGTGGGCGCGGGGGGCAAGCCCTGCCCGCCCGGGATCGTGGGCGTCGGGATCGGCGGCTCGGCCGACTACGCGATGCACCTGGCCAAGGAGGCGATCGCGCGCCCGGTCGGCACCCGCAACCCCGACCCCGAGGTGGCCCGGCTGGAAGAGGAGCTGTACGAGCTGCTGAACGAGACCGGCGTCGGCCCCATGGGGCTCGGCGGCGACGTCACCGTGCTCGCCTGCCACGTCGAGCATGCGGATACGCACATGACCCTGAACCCCGTGGCCGTCAACTACCAGTGCTGGGCTGCGCGCCGCGCCTCCGCGCACGTCGCCGCCGACGGCACGGTCGCCTACGACCGGGACGCCTGATGGCGAGGCACGAGCTCACCTTCCCGATCGCCGATCCGGCCCAGATCCTGAAGCTGCGCGCGGGCGACGAGGTGGTCGTGCAGGGTCACATCATCGGCATCCGCGACCGCACCCAGATCCGCATCTTCGACCACGGCGTCGAGCCGCCGATGGACCTGAGGGGCGCGTTCCTCCTGCACACGGCGCCGAACGTGCGCAAGGTCGGGCCCGGCCGCTACGAGAAGCTCTGCATCGGGACGACGACGAGCGCCCGCATGGTGCGCTTCACCGAGGGCCTCGGCGGGCGCTACGGGGTGCGCGCGATCTGCGGCAAGGGCGGCTTCCCCGACGAGGCGATCGAGCCCATGCGCCGGCTGGGGATGGTCTACCTCGCCATCGTCGGCGGGGCGGCCGCGCTCGAGACGACCCAGATCGAGGAGATCGAGGAGGTCGCCTGGGAGGAGCTGATGCCCGAGTGCCTGTGGCGCTTCCGCGTGCGCGACTTCGGCCCCCTGACCGTCGGCATCGACGCGCACGGCAACTCTCTCTACCGCGACGTGCAGGCGCGCGCTCGCGAGAAGCTGGAGGAGATCTATGCCCGCCTCTGACGGCGACGCCTTCCTCGACGTGCCCGCCCGCGAGGGCAAGCCCCGCTCGCGGGGGCTGACCCACGTGATCGACAAGGGCCTCAACCTGCGCGAGATCGAGGGCCTGTTCGACACGGCCGGGGAGTACGTGGACATCGTCAAGCTCGGCTGGGGCACGAGCTACGTCACGAACAACCTGGAGAAGAAGATCGCGCTCTACCGCTCCTGCTCGACCCCGGTCGTGTGCGGGGGGACCCTCTTCGAGGCCGTCTACGCCCAGGGGAAGTTGGACGAGTTCAAGCGCTGGCTCGTCCACTACCGCTTTTCCCACGTCGAGATCTCCGACGGCACGCTCGAGATCCCCCGCGAGCGCAAGCTCGAGCTGATCGCGGACTTCGCCCGCGACTTCACCGTGCTCTCGGAGGTCGGCTCGAAGGACGCCGAGGTCGTCTTCGCGCCGTACCAGTGGGTCGAGTGGATCACCGAGGAGCTGGCCGCCGGGGCCTGGAAGGTGATCGCGGAGGGCCGCGAGGGCGGCACCGCGGGCATCTACCGCCCGACCGGCGAGCTGCGGACGGGCCTCGTGGACGAGATCGAGCATTCGGTCAGCTTCCACGACCTGATCTGGGAGGCGCCGACCAAGCCCGCGCAGGCCTGGTTCGTGCGCCACTTCGGGCCGGAGGTCAACCTCGGGAACATCCCTCCCGAGGAGGTCATCGCGCTCGAGACCCTGCGCCTCGGGCTCCGCGGGGACACGATGAAGGAGGTGTTGTTGCGCGGGGGAACCCCTGGTTCCCCCGCGAACCCCCTCCTCACCGCGGGAGACGCGACGTGAGGAGGCGGTGACCTTGGCGGTTCGAGCGCCCAGCCCGCCCCGGCTTCCTGAGCTCGACTTCGAGGCGATGAGCGCCGAGGAGCTCGTCTCCTGGGCGCACGGGTTCTTCTGGCCGCGGCTCTGCCTCACCTGCTCGTGGCAGAAGCAGTCGTCCGTGCTCGTGCACATGGTCGCCGAGCTGGGGCTGCGCATGGACACGGTCGAGCTGGACACGCACCTCTTCTTCCGCGAGTCGTACGAGACGCGCGACCGGCTGGTCGAGCGCTACCAGCTCAAGCTGATCCGGCCGGAGATCCCGAGCGTGGCCGAGCAGCACCGGGCGGAAGGCCCGAACCTGTGGGAGCGCGACCCCGACCGTTGCTGCCACATCCGCAAGGTGGAGCCGCTCGTGCGCGCGCTCGAGCCCTACGACGCCTGGATCTCGGGCATCCGCCGCGACCAGTCGCCGAGCCGAGCGGGGACGCCGAAGGTGCAGTGGTCCGAGCGCCACCGGGTGTTCAAGATCCACCCCCTCGCCGACTGGGACGAGAAGCGGGTGTGGGCCTACATCCACGCGAACGAGATCCCCTACAACCCGCTGCACGACGCCGGGTACCGTTCGATCGGCTGCATCCCCTGCACGCGTCCCACCCGTCCCGACGAGGAGGAGCGCGCAGGACGCTGGGCCGGCTCGGACAAGCTCGAGTGCGGTATCCACCACGATCTGAACGTCGAAAGGAAGGTATGACCCGCGAGCACATCTTCGCCCACGAGCATCCGGAGTCCGACCGGGTACGCGGGGGCGGCTTCACCCTCTGGTTCACGGGCCTCTCCGGCTCCGGCAAGTCCACCATCGCGCACCTCGTCGGCCCCGAGCTCGACCGCCGCGGTCTGCTCGTCGAGTACCTCGACGGCGACACGGTGCGCACGCACCTGTCCAAGGGGCTCGGCTTCTCGAAGGCTGACCGAGACACGAACATCGAGCGCATCGGCTGGGTCGCCTCGCGGCTCACCCGCCACGGTGCGGCGGTGATCGTGGCCGCCATCTCCCCCTACGCGGAGACCCGCGCCAAGGCGCGGGCGATGGTCGAGCAGTTCGGCCCCTTCGTCGAGGTGTACGTGAAGGCCTCGGTCGAGGAGTGCGCGCGCCGGGACGTGAACGGCCTCTACGCGAAGGCGTTCGCGGGCGAGATCACGGGCTTCACCGGCGTGGACGACCCCTACGAGGCACCGCCGGCGCCCGAGCTCGTGGTGGACACGGAGACGCTGACCGAGGAGGAGGCCGCCGCGCTCGTCGTGGCGACGCTCGAGGACCGCGGCCTCGTCCCCGCCGAGGTGACGGCGTGACCGTCGCTGCGGCCGACCGGCTCATCCGCCCGCACGGGGGCGTCCTCGTCGATCGTACGGGGGAGCGTCCCGACGGCGTGGACGCGCTCGAGCGCGTCCCCCTTACCTCGCGCGAGCTCTCCGACCTGGACCTGCTCGCCTCGGGGGCGCTCTCCCCGCTCGAGGGCTTCATGGGCCGGGCCGACTACGAGCGCGTGCTCGAGGAGATGCGCCTCGAGAGCGGGCTGCCGTGGGCGCTGCCGGTGTGCTTGGCCGTGGACCACGCGCCCGCAGGCGACCGGGTGGCCCTCGCCGACGAGGCAGGGAGGCCGCTCGGCGTGCTCGACGTGGAGGAGGTCTACCCCTACGACAAGGAGCGCGAGGCGGAGCTCTGCTTCCGCACGACGGACGCGGCGCACCCGGGCGTGGCGCGGCTGTACGCGCAGAAGCCCCTCTACCTCGCCGGGCGCGTGACCGTGTTCGAGCGGCCGGCGCCCGCCTACCCCGAGCTCGCGCTCGACCCGGCCGACACGCGACGGATCTTCGCCGAGCGGGGCTGGAAGCGGGTCGTCGGGTTCCAGACGCGCAACCCGATCCACCGGGCGCACGAGTACCTCACGAAGGTGGCCCTGGAGACCGTCGACGGCCTGCTCGTGCACCCGCTCGTGGGCGACACGAAGTCCGACGACGTCCCCGTCGAGGTGCGCGTCGAGTGCTACCGGACGCTCCTCGACGGCTACTACCCGCGAGACCGCGTGCTCCTCTCCGCGTTCCCCGCCGCCATGCGCTACGCGGGCCCGCGGGAGGCGATCTGGCATGCGATCTGTCGCAAGAACTACGGCTGCTCGCACTTCATCGTCGGTCGCGACCACGCCGGGGTCGGCGACTACTACGGCAGCTACGACGCGCAGCTCATCTTCGACGAGTTCGCGCCGCACGAGCTGGACATCGAGCCGATGTTCTTCGAGCACACCTTCTGGTGCAACGTGTGCGGCTCGATGGCGAGCACGAAGTCGTGCCCCCACGGGCCCGAGGACCGGGTGCTGCTGTCCGGCACGAAGGTGCGCGAGCTGCTCGCCGCCGGGGAGATCCCGCCGCTCGAGTTCACGCGGCCGGAGGTCGCGCGCGTGCTCATCGAGGCGTACCGGAGCTAGATGCGGCTCGTTCGCGCACGGACGCCGCGGCCGCTCCGCGGCCGCGCTCCAGGGGTCTTCGCGCGAGGCGGGCTCCCCGCGACCGGATCCCGCCTCAGGCGCCGCTAGACGATGGACTGGAAGTACACCCTCCTCGGGCTCTTCACCGGCCTCCTGGTCGGAGCGACGGGGATGGGCGGGGGCTCGCTCATGACGCCGCTCCTCGTCTTCCTGTTCGGCGTCCCACCCACGACCGCGATCGGCACCGACATCGCCCACGGAGCCGCGTTCAAGACGGTGAGCGCGGTCCAGCACCGGCGGATGGGCAACGTGCGCGCGCGCCTGGCGGGCTGGATGTTCATCGGCTCGGCGCCCTTCTCCCTGCTCGGAGTGTGGGCGGCCGCGGAGCTGACCGACCGCTACGGGGACGACGTCGAGTCGGTGATGGCGCAGGTGCTCGGGGGAGCGCTCCTCTTCGGCGCGGTCGGCCTGGTCGCGAAGAGCCTGGTGCGGGCGACGGCGCTCGAGGAGGTGCGCTGGCGCCTGAGCCGGCGCGACCGGGTGGCGGCCATCCTCATCGGCGTGCTGGGGGGCTTCGTCGTCGGGCTGACCTCGGTCGGAAGCGGCGTCTTCTTCGGGCTCACGCTCCTCGTCCTCTTCCCCCTGCGCGCGCACAAGGTGGTCGGCACGGACATCTTCCACGCGGCGGCGCTGCTGTACGTGGCCGGGGCTGGGCACTGGGTCGCCGGGAACGTCGACTTCGGCATCCTCTTCTGGCTCCTGCTCGGCTCCATCCCGGGCGTCCTCGTGGGTGGGCGGCTCACGCTCTCCATTCCCGAGCACGCCCTCAGGCTCGTCCTCGCCGGCGTGCTCGGGCTCGCGGGGATCAAGCTCCTGGACGTCCCCGGCGCCGGCATCATCGTCGTCATCGTCCTCTCCGCGGGCTTTGCGGCGTTGCTCGTCTGGATCGGGCGGCACGGGTGGATCCGCGTCCAGCGCGCCCGCAACGGGCGGCTCCCCTCCGCGGGCGGGTGAGCCGCGGCGGCGACGAGGTAGCATCGCCCGCTGGCGATGCGCACGGTCTGGGTTTCCTTCGACACGATCGGCCGCGACTGCCTGGAGGCGGCGGCGGAGGCGGGGGCCCGGATCCTCGGCGTCGTGACCCTGCCCGGCCCGATCGATCCGGACCGCTCGGGCCAGTGCGCGTTCGACGAGGTCGCGGCGCGCCTGGGAGCGCAGCTGATCGAGACCCGGGACGTGAACGCGGCGGAGACGGTCGCGCAGGTGGGCGAGCTCGACCCCGAGCTGATCTTCGTCGTCGGCTGGTCGCAGCTCGTGCGCGAGCCGTTCATCGCCCTCGCCCGCGAGGGGGTGTTCGGGATGCATCCCACGCTGCTCCCCAAGCACCGGGGGCGCGCGCCGATCCCGTGGGCGATCCTCTCCGGCCTCGCGCGGACGGGCGTCACCCTGTTCGAGATCGCCGACTCGACCGCCGATTCCGGCGCGATCGTCGGACAGGTGGTGGTGGAGATCGCGCCGGACGAGACGGCGACGACGCTCTACGAGAAGGTGAGCGCGGCGCACGTCGAGCTGGTGCGCGAGTACGTCCCGCAGCTCCTCGCCGGGACGGCGCCCCGGATCCCCCAGGACCCGCGGCGGGCGAGCGTGTGGCCGCGGCGGACGCCGGCGGACGGGATCATCGACTGGGAGACGCGGGCGCGCTACCTGTACGACTGGGTGCGGGCACAGACGCGACCCTATCCCGGCGCGTTCACCTGGCTCGGGGAGGAGAAGGTCGTGATCTGGCGCGCGCGGCCGGTGGAGCTCCGCACCGACGCCCCGGCGGGGACGGTCGTCGAGCGCCGTCCCGAGGGTCCGGTCGTCGCCTGCGGGGAGGGCGGTCTCGTGCTCGAGGAGGTCGAGACGACCGCACGCGAGCTGGCGATCGGGGCGAGGCTGGGGTGACGCGCGTCCTAGTCGTCGCCGCGCACCCCGACGACGAGGTGCTCGGCATGGGGGGCACGATCGCGCTGCACGCGGGCAGGGGGGACGCCGTGCGCATCCTCGTCGTCACGGACGGGAGCTCGACCCAGTATCCCGGGGACGCCGAGACGCGCGCGCGCAAGGAGCGGGAGGCGCGGCGCGCAGCCGCCGAGCTCGGGGTCGAGGACTACGTCCACCTCGACCTCCCGGACATGCGCCTCGACACGATCCCGCACGTGGACTTGAACCGTGTCGTGGAGGAGCACGTGCGCGAGCTCGAGCCGGCGGTCGTGTACACGGTGCAGCCGGACGTGAACCGCGACCATCGCGCCCTCTTCGACTCGGTGGCGGTCGCTACCCGGCCCCTGCCCGGACAACCGGTCCGGCGCCTGCTCACGTACGCGCCGACCTCGAGCACGGAGTGGACGCCTGCGCCGGTGACGTGGTTCGTCCCCAACTGGTTCGTGGACGTCACGGCGACGATCGAGCAGAAGGTCGCGGCCTTCGCCTGCTACGAGACGGAGCTGCGGCCCTACCCGCACCCGCGCAGCGAGCGCGCGATCCGTGCGGCGGCCTCCTTCTACGGCTCTGCCTGCGGCTGCGAGTACGCCGAGCCGTTCGTGCTCGTGCGCGGCCTCGAGTAGCAGGCGCGGTGGCGCGGCTGCCCCAGACGCTGATCGTGCTCGCGCTGCTCGGCGCGACCGCGGCTGCGTTCGCGGTCACCGAGCGGCTCAAGCTCGAGCGCAGCCCGGTCACGGGCACGAGGGTGGACAAGGTCTTCTCGCCGGTCTGCGAGTGCGCCCGCGACGTGGCGGTGATCTCCTTCCGGCTGCGCAAGCCGGCTGCCGTCACGGTGGACGTGCTCGACGCCGACGGGCGCCGGGTGCGCACGCTCGTCCGTGGGCGCAGGGAGCGTCCCGGGCGGGTCTCCTACACCTGGGACGGGCGCGACGACGCGGAGCGCGTGGTTCCGGAGGGACGCTACCGGCCTCGGGTGACGCTGGCCGAGCACGGGCGGACGATCGTGCTGCCCAACCCGATCCGCGTGGACACGACGGCGCCCCGGATCCGGATCGTCCGCGTCTTCCCGCGGGTCTTCTCCCCGGACGGCGACGGGCGCCGCGACCGCGTGACCGTCCGCTACCAGGTGGACGAGCCGGCCCGCGCGATGCTCCTGGTCGATGGACGCCGGCGGGCGCTGGGGAAGCTGCGGCCGGACGGGGGGCGGCTGGTCTGGTTCGGCCGGATCGGGGGCCGGCCCGCCCGACCGGGGCTGTACGAGCTGCGCCTGCGCGCGAGCGACCGGGCCGGCAACCGCTCGCCGCGAACGCGTGCGGTGCTCGTGCGCGTTCGCTACGTGACCCTCGCGCGGGACCGCATCGAGGTTGCCGCCGGCCGGCGCTTCTCGGTCGGCGTCTCCACCGATGCGCGCTCCTACCGCTGGCTCTTCGCCGGCGAGCGGGGCGTGGAGCGGAAGCGGGTGCTCGTCCTGCGCGCTCCGGCCGAGCCGGGGTCGTACGCGCTCTACGCCGTCGTCGGCGGCCGAGCCGCCAAGGCGGAGGTAGCCGTGGTCGTCCCGACGTCGTGATCCCGCCGCTCCTCCTCCTCGGCGTCAGCCGCTCGGGGACGACGCTGCTGCGGGTCGTCCTCGACCGTTCGCCCGGGCTCGCCGTGCCCGACGAGTCCTTCTTCGTCCCGCTGCTCGCGCGCCGCCATCGCGCCCCGGTCGATCCGGCGGCCTTCCTGGACGACCTTCGCCGCCTGCCCGTGCTCGCCGCTTGGGGGCTCTCGCCCGTCGAGGTGGCGTCACGCCTGCGGCCGGGGATGGCGGTCGGAGAAGCGATCGCCGCCATCTACGAGACGTATGCGGAGCGGGCCGGGAAGCCGCGCTGGGGCGACAAGACGCCGATGTACATGCGCCACCTACCGCTGCTCGAGCGTCTCTTCCCGGCCGCGCAGTACGTCCACCTGGTCCGCGACGGCCGCGACGCGGCGGTCTCCTTCCTGCAGCTGCCGCCGGGCACGTACACGCGCACGTGGGCGCATCCCGAGAGCGCGGCGGCGTTCGCGTGTCTGTGGCGCACGGAGGTCGAGGCCGCGCGGGCGCTGGGGGGCCGGGTCGGCCGGGAGCGCTACCTGGAGGTGCGCTACGAGGACCTGGTCGGCGACCCGGAGGCCGTGGTGCGCCGGATCTGCGCCTTCGCGCGCATCCCCTTCGTCCCGGACATGCTCGAGTACGCCGGCTCCGTGGACGTGAGCGCGAAGCCTCACCAGCAGCGCCTCCGCCAAGCGCCGACGCGGGGTGTCCGCGACTGGCGCACCGAGCTCGACGCGGGCAAGGTCCGCTCCTTCGAGGCCGTCGCGGGCGATCTCCTGGCCGCGCTGGGCTACGAGCTCGCCGGGCCGCCACCCCGGCCTCCGGGCCTGCGGGCGCGGCTCGCCCTCGTCTCCTACCGCGCCCGGCTCGCAGCCTGGAACGCGGCCGCGGCTGCCCTGCAGCGCTCGCCGCTCTGGCGCCGCCGCCACCCCCGGCTCGCCTAGCCTGCGCGGCCGCGGAAGGCGAGCAGGCGTCCGTTCAGGGAGAAGTAGTAGGTGCGCTCGGTCGCGATTCCGGGCGAGTAGCGGCCGAGGGGCAGGCGCCAGACGATCGTGCCGTCGCTCGCCCGGAGCGCGTACGTCCGTCCCTCGAGCGTGGAGACGAGCACGAGCTCCCCGACCACCACCGGGGCGCCCAAGATCCTGCCCTCGACCGCGGTGCTCCACAGCTCGGCGCCCGTGGCCGCGCGGAAGGCGCGCACGCGGCCGTCGAAGCCGCCCGCGAACACCCTGCCGCGGGCGACCGCGGGCGTCGTGTAGCCGAGCCCGCCCACGCGCGCGGTCCAGACGACGTCGCCGCTCCCGAGGTCGAGCGCGACGACCTTGCCGGAGCGCGCGACGCTGTACAGGCGCTCGCCGTCGGTGGAGGGGCTGGCGTAGAAGCTCTCGTAGCGGAACGCGTCCCGCTTCAGGTACGTCGTCCACAGCTCCCGCCCGGTGCGGCGGTCGAGGCAGACGAAGGAGCCGGCGTAGCTCGTCACGCAGACCCGGTCGCCGGCGACGGAGGGGCTCGCGTTGATGCGGCCGCCGGTGTCGTAGGCCCAGCGCACGCGGCCCGTGTCGGAGCGGACGGCGAAGAGGCGCCCGTCGTGGGAGCCGAAGTAGGCGAGGCCGTCGACCACGACCGGCGAGGACTCCACCTTGCCCGCCGTCCGCACCTGCCAGAGCCGACGGCCGCTGCGGCGGTCGAGCGCGGTCACGGTCCCCGCCTGGGAGCTGACGAGCAGCCTCGGCCCGTCGATCGCCGGGCTGGACGGGGTCGTGCCGCCCACGCGCCGGCGCCAGAGGATGCGACCGGTGGCGGCGTCGACGGCGTAGGTCGTCCCGGCGAAGGTGTTCACGTAGAGCGTGCCCTCGCAGTACACGGGCGGGAACTCGATGTAGCCGCCGAGGCCGCGCCCCCAGAGCGGCCGGCGAGCGGGTGGCCCGAGTCGCGCGCCGGGGCGGGCGAGCGTGCGCTGCGGGTCGCCGCCGAAGGTCGTCCAGCAGACCTTGTCGTCCGTCCGCTCCGGCTTCGGCGCCGGCGGCCGCGGCGCCGGCGCCGCCTCGGAGACGGTCACCCCGCCGAGCTCCGTGTCCAGGGCGCCCTGCGGCGCGTCCGGGGCGAGGAGCCAGAGCGCGCCGGCGAGGCCGGCGGCGGCGGCGACCAGGACGGCCGTCCCGGCGAGGATCCACGCGAAGGGCCTGGGCATGGGGCAAGGGCCGGTCGTGCCGGCCCGCGCTCAGTGTGCCAGCGTGCGCGGCGGTCCCGGCGCCTGCGTGAGCAGGGCTGCTGCGAGCCCGAGGACGCCCCAGGTGAGCGGGTCCTCGAAGAAGCCGGCGTACAGGAGCGAGTGGACGAAGAGCGTGAACAGGACGGCTGCAAGCCCCATCCCGAGCGTGCGCGCCCGCCGCGTCGCGAGCCGGAGGGCCCAGCCGGCGGCGGCGAGCGTCCAGACGTAGACGCCGAACCCGAGCGCACCCAGCTCGGCGAGCATCGTCAGGGGGGTCGTATGGGAGGCGTTCCGGCTGGGTGAGCCCCGCCCCGACTCCTGGGCGCTCGCCCGCGGCTGGCCGCCCACCCCCACGCCGGCGAGCGGGCGCGCCCGGAAGGCCTCGAGCGTGACCTCGACCAGCCGCGAGCGGCCGCTCGTCACTTCTCGGGCCGAGCGCCCTTCGATCGCGGTCGCGGCGTAGGCTCCGGCGGCGAGACTGGCGACGAGGGCGCCGGCGAGCAGGAGCGCGCGCAGCCGCCGCCCGGCGCCGACCAGCGCGAGCGCGAAGGTGACCGCGAACAGCGCGACGAAGCTCGACTGCGAGTACGAGTAGAAGAGCCCCCAGAAGAGGAAGGCCACGGTGGCGCTCGCGGCCGCCCACTCGACGGTGCGGGCACGGCGGAGGAGGATCGCGACCAGCAGGCAGGCGATGGGGACGACGAGGTAGCGCCCGTACAGGCTCGGGTCCTTGAAGAGCGAGGTGACGCGGAAGAAGCTCGTGTACGCGTTCGCGACCGCGACGTCGCGGGCGAAGAAGAGGGTCCGCGTGTGCGCCTGCCAGATCCCGATCCCGGCGAAGACGGCGCCCAGGCCGACGAGCACGACGAGCAGCGCGCGGGCGAGCCAGGGTGCGAGCGGGGCGCGGGCGACGACCGCCGAGCCGGCGGTGAAGGGGAAGAAGAAGAAGGCGAGCGCGATCCCGCCCGCCCGCTCGTCCCACGTCCACAGGAAGGAGAGGGCCGTCAGCGCGACCAGCGCCGCGAGCGGAAGGCCGAAGAAGAGGGGCGGCGGCGCCGGGCGCGCTCCGCGGAGCATCCGGTAGGCGAGCGCGAGCACCGCGGAGGCGAGGACGAGGTAGACCGGCAGGAGCAGGAACGCCTCCTCGCTGCCGAGCGTGACCGGGACCCGGAAGGGGGCGGCGGCGAGCAGCGCGACCGGGGTCGCGGCCGGGTAGCGGCCGAGCAGGACGGCGCCGAGCGCGATCCCGGCCACGCCGGCGGCGAGGAGGCCGAGGCCCGCCGGCTCGCCGACGAGCAGCCGGAGGTCGTCGCTGCCGACGAGCGTCCAGGCGAGAGCGAAGGAGGCCAGGCCGAGCAGGGCGAAGCCCGCGAGCGGAAGGGCGCGGCCGCGCGGGAGCAGGACGAGCACGGCGCCGAGCGCGCCTGCGAGCGCCGCAGCCTGGGCAACCTCCGAGTGCTCCACCGCCCGGGAACGTTACGCGCAAGCTGCTTGAATAGCCCGGTGATCGAGGCCTGGAAGAAGGCGCTCGTGCTCGCGCCGCACACGGACGACGGGGAGCTCGGCTGCGGGGGGACGATGGCCAGGCTGGTGGAGGCAGGCTGCGAGGTGCGCTACGTCGCCTTCTCCATCGCCACGCGCTCGCTGCCGCCCGGGTTCGAGCCAGACACGCTCGCCCGCGAGGTCCGGGAGGCGACCGCCGAGCTGGGGATCCCCGAGCACAACCTGACCGTCCACGACTTCGACGTCCGCACCTTCCCCGAGCGCCGCCAGGACCTGCTCGAGCTGCTCGTCGCGCTCTGGGAGGAGTGGCGGCCCGACGTCGTCTTCCAGCCCTCGCACCACGACGTCCACCAGGACCACCAGACGGTCGCCCAGGAGGGTCTGCGCGCCTTCAAGCGGACGACGATCCTCGGCTACGAGGTGCCCTGGAACAACTTCGACTTCTCCTACGGGGCCTACATCGCGCTCGAGCGGCGCCACCTGGAGCGGAAGGTCGCCGCGCTCGCGCGCTACGCCTCGCAGCAGCACCGGCGCTACGCCGACCCCGAGTACATCTGGAACCTCGCCCGCGTGCACGGCGTGAACGTGAACCGCGAGTACGCGGAGTGCTTCCAGGTGTACCGCATCGTCGCCTGAGGCCGTCCGGTGGCCTCCCCTCGTGCCCGAGCAGGCCGCTCTCCGGGCGCGCCCCTGCGCGACCGGGCCGCCCTCGTCCACCCGCTCGACGACGTCCTCCCGGGCGAGGCGAGCGTGCTGGAGGCGGCCGAGGAGTCGCTCGCCGGGCGCCGCCGCGGCCTGCGCGGCCTGTGGCCGTTCCTCGGTCCCGCCTTCATCGCCTCGGTCGCCTACGTCGACCCCGGCAACTTCGCTACGAACATGGCCGCGGGAGCGGGCTACGGCTACCTGCTGCTCTGGGTCGTGCTGCTCGCGAACCTGATGGCGATGCTGATCCAGGCGATGAGCGCCAAGCTCGGCATCGCCACCGGCAAGAACCTCCCCGAGGTGTGCCGGGAGCGCTTCCCGCTCTCCGTGCGGGTGCCGCTCTGGATCCAGGCGGAGGCGATCGCGATGGCGACCGATCTGGCCGAGTTCGTGGGCGCCGCGATCGGGCTCGACCTGCTCTTCGGGATCGGCCTGTTCAACGCCGCGCTCCTCACCGGGGCGGCCGCCTTCGGGATCCTCGCCCTGCAGTCGCGGGGGTTGCGGCGGCTGGAGGCGGCGATCGCCGGCCTGATCGGCGTCATCGTGGGCGCGTTCGCGCTCCAGGTGCTGATGGCGGAGCCCGACGGCGGGCAGGTCGTCCGCGGGCTGCTCGTGCCCGGCTTCGCCGGATCGGAGAGCGTCCTGCTTGCGGTTGGGATCCTGGGGGCGACGGTGATGCCGCACGTGATCTACCTCCACTCGGCGCTGACGCAGCACCGGCTCATGGGCGCGACCGAGGAGGCGCGGCGGCGGATCTTCCGCTTCGAGGCGGTCGACGTCGTGCTCGCCATGGGGCTCGCCGGCCTGATCAACATCAGCATGCTCGTCATCGCCGCCTCGGCCTTCCACGCGCGCGGCCTGACCGAGGTCGGAGACGATCTCGCTCAGGTCTTCACGCAGCTCGGCCTGCACGTCGGCGGCGGCGCCGACCTCCTCTTCGGGATCGCGCTCGTCGCCTCCGGGCTCTCCTCCTCGAGCGTGGGCACGCTGGCCGGACAGGTGGTCATGCAGGGCTTCATCGACCGGCGCATCCCCCTCTTCCTGCGCCGCCTGGTGACGATGGTGCCCGCGTTCGTCGTCATCGGGGTCGGCCTCGATCCCTCCCGCTCCCTCGTCGTCAGCCAGGTCGGGCTCTCGTTCGGGATCCCCTTCGCGCTCGTCCCGCTGCTCGTCTTCTGCCGCGACCGCCCCCTGATGGGCTCCCTCGTCAACCGCCGCTCG